>SMEK01000011.1_pt1 | contig 69235 bp, 64 predicted proteins | sample 2456371 | NCBI WGS metagenome assembly SMEK01 (sample SAMN10132590, study PRJNA489261) | soil metagenome | isolation source: day1 antibiotic-loamy sand soil ammended with composted manure from dairy... | place: USA | collected 2015-04-01
GGATCAAGAAACAATACAAGCAGAATTAGATAAATTGATTAAAGATGCAGACATTAAAATAAAAGATAAAGACTTTAAAGACATCTTTAAAAAAGATAATACAAACGCTCGAGGATAATAATAAAGAGGGCTGTCCGTCGACAGCCCCCATTTTTTTAATATTTTTATCCTTCGGATGACAGTTGTTTCCTCTTTTCCTTTTCCCTTTCCATCCGTTCAATATAAATAGCGCCTTCCATTTCCGCTTCCTTCATTTCTATTTCTTTTTCTTCTCGATTTGTTCGAATAGTCATATATGCACTAAACACAATCCCTGCAACGACTAACCAAATCCAAAACGGTACGTCCAAATTCATATCCCCCTTTTCCAACTCTCTTGATACTATCCTATTAAAAAAACGGGGTTAATATACCTACCATTTATAATTTCAATTATATTTTTTGTTAAATATTGATTGTTGAACATGTGACATTCATCTTTGCTAACAACGCTGTTCGCAAAAGTACTAAACATATTATTCTTTTATTTCATATTCCATCTTTAATTCTGATACGTTAGAATAGAATATATGTTAACACCGCTATGGAGTGATAATAATGGAAGAGTCTAAATCATATTTTTATAACTTTATCCCAATTATTTCGGAAGTAACGCAACAAGAACGTAAGAAAATACTAGAAAAGTATCCACCACCTGAATTACCTACTAGTGGGGAATTCTTTAATATTCAAAATGAAGCAGTCGGTAACATAGTCAATATACGGGTACTTTTAAATGAATTTAGTGTACAAACAACACGGACCAATAAGCATTACTTAAAAATTATTTTTAGCAATAATTTAGGCAATATAAATGCGAAGATGTGGGACAATCATGGAGATATAGAAAAATATATCACCTTGCTGGAGGAATATTCTGTCTTTCATGTAGAAGCTAAAGTTGATGAATACCTTGGGCATAAATCGCTTACCATTAATCGGTTAGTACCATGTGATGAAAACATAAATCCTTTTTACTTACTGGCTTATACTCAGCAAGATATGGAGGAACTTACGGTTGAATTATTTTCATACCTTTACCAGTTACAATCGCCTTATAAGGAAATCTCATTAGCAGCAATGGATCAATTTTGGGATCAATTCCGAATTAGACCGGCAGCGAAAGGATATCATCATAATTATTTAGGGGGATTATTGAAACATACAGTCGGTTTAATGAGATTTGCTAGATTTATATTAAAATTTGAGGAAAATCACTTTCAAGCTGTAATGAAACTAATTAATGTTGTAGAAAAAGCTCATAAAAGAGAACTATGGGATCAGTTTCAATCTGATGATAACTCTCAAAATCTAGTTTGGAATAATACCATTGATCACTTATATAGAATGCTCTCTGGAATGATGCAATATAAAAACAATACCCCCAATTACGATGCTCTTATGACTAGTATTCTATTTCACGATATCGGAAAATTGCTGGAATATGACCATGCTGGCAAAAAGTATGAAGAGTTTAAATATTTATTTCCAACAGCAACAGATTCCAATTTCGCAACCCGAAAACAGACTGGGATAACAATGGATGAATTAGGCGTTATGATAGGGCATATCCCCTATGGAGTGCTTTTGCTAACCAAAGTAATTGAAAATGAAAAGATTCATGTTTCTTTAGAAGATATCCATTTAATGTCTCACTGCATCCTTTGTCACCACGGACTCCCCGAATGGGGTTCTGCCATTCGAAATCCACAAACCATTGAAGGATATATTATCCATATCGTTGACTTTTTAGATAGTAGATATGAAAATACGGAACTAATAAAATAAAGACCTATAAAACATGTTTTGTTGTTGTGAAACCGTTCATTTAATGTATATTTGTTTTTTAGAAAAATTGGTTCTGTCCAAGTCATAAAAAGCAGATTTTTAAAGGAAAGTTGGCGGCGGATCCAGCGGAAACAACGAATGCTTTTGTACCGAAAGCATAAACGTCAGGCACACGATCGGAAGACCTCGCAAATGCGCTTTGCGCGGCATGCCTCTGGATGCGCGTCCGCCAACGTACCAATCAAAATAACTTTATTGTGATACGGTTTTTTCTTTTCATAACCACAAATATGAAACACAGCAATATCAACAAAAATAAATGTTTATTTGTATTGACTCCTTTTTGATGACAAAAGAGAACAAGGATAGAGACGAAAATAATAGAAGGACATGGAAAACTAGTCGAAAATCTTAAAATAACCATGTACATCCAATTCTATGAAAAAAGGTTTATCTTAATCATTACGATTTACAATTATTCTAGTATAGTGATTTGATCTTCCGGAAAATATTGTAAATAATGTTCATGACATGTAAAAAAGATAATTTGTCCACGATGAGATAGTTTTTCTAATAAATTCATCATTTGAACTTGGCGCGAACCGTCGAAATGGACAAAACCGTCATCAATAAGAAAAGGAAAGTTTAATTGTTCACTAATTGTTTTTGCTAATGCAAAACGAATACTGACATATAATTGTTCTCCTGTAGCTTGACTTAATTCCTTTGGATTGAAAATCATTCCGTCTCGTCTCTTAACATAAAGTGTATCCTTCTTTTGATCCATTTGAATTCGATCATAATTTTGATCTGTTAAAATCGAGAAATAATCCGTGGCCAGTTGTATAACTTTTGGTAACTTTTCAATTTTGTAATTATCCATACTTTTTTCAAGAACATATTTTGCAGTTTGATAAACACTCCATTTTTTCATCCCTTCACGTAATTGAAACTTCTCCTGATGATATTGGTGAAGTAAATCCGTATAAGTTCCCCCTTTTTCCAACGTATCAATTTCAACTTTTAATTGAGCCATTTCTTTTTCTAATCGTTCGATTTCACGCTGCAGTTCCTTTTTTTGTACATCCATTCGTTCAAATGCTTGACTCGTGACTTTAGGTGGTATATCTTCCAATGAACTTGGTAATTTTATTTCAGAATATAGTAATTGTTTTTCAATAGGTTCAAGTCGATTGTGAAGTAGTTCGACTCGATCTGCCTTCTCTCCTTTTAACAAAAAGAACTCCTTTGAATCGACATCTGCAAGCTTGTATAAATCCGCAATCGAATCATTTATTGTTTTCAATTCAATTTGGTATGATTGAATTTGTTCCTCTAATTCATGAATTTTTTCAAGAAAATGATTTCGTTTTGCTACGTATTCCGATTGTTGTGTTAATAGTCGCTTCAATTGAAACACTTTTTCTTGATAATCGGTACCTTTAACAGATATAGATTTGGTTAATTTTCCCAATATTTGCTCTTTCTCGTTCACGACCTTCTCTAATACTGTTAACTGTTTTTCCATTTGTTTTTGTTCGAAAAGTTTTTCCCGTAACTGTTCTAACCGTTCAAAGCTTTCATTTAAAAATTCTGTTGCCATCTGCTGTGACAAGTGATATTCCCTACCAATTTCAATCATTTTCCTTTCATTTTCAACCCATTCCATCTCCCACTCTTCAAAACTTTGAACAATTTGGTCAAACTGATCACTTAGAGCCTTTTGCTGTATTTCTTCAATCTCAATTTGGTGGCGTAATTTATCGTCATTGGCAATTTTTTGTTTCGCTGATTCTACTTTTTCAACATCAAATTGCCTTAAATTTAGTTGCTGCTCTATTTGTTCTTTTTGTTTTTGTAACGATTCTACGAAGAAATTTGCTTTCGATTGTTTTAACCTATAAAAATAAAGAGCAAGACTACTAATTGCAATGATAAGTAAACCGACAGAAAATTTTTCATATCGTATAAAAAACGTGATGGCAGCTACAATGAAACAAGCAAAAAAGCTAAGGAGAAATAAATGGTTTACGGTTTTATCGGATTTTTGATTTTGGCTTTTCGCAAATGTTTGAATTTGATTATTGATCATATCCAGTTCCTTCGACAAATCGCTTTGTTCATGATATCTTTCAATTTGTTGTTCGTATTCAACACGTTGTTCTTCATTTAGTCGTTTGAACTTTAATTGCTCAATATAAGATTCGACTTCTATTAATTTATCGCGGCATTCAGCTTCCCTTTGTTCTAGATCTTTTTTCCTTTCTGTTAATAATTTTCGTTTTTCCGTTAATTGTTGAACCTCATTTTTTCTTGCGAAACTAAGATTAAAATCATTAATCGATTCAATCGGACCTTGATAACCGATTTTTCCTTTTAAACGGTATATTTCTTCTTCAACTTGTTGCATTTGCATTTGTAACTGTTTCATTTTTTGAATATCGTTACGATAGGTAGGTAAATCTTCCACAATAAGTTCAATAGCATCTTTATTTTTCAGAACTTCTTCTTGTACATTTACTTTTTCTAATTCATCTTCTATTTGTTTTTGTTTTTCGCGTAATGCTGCTAAACGATTTTGAATTAATTTTTGTTGATGTTCCAACTGCTCTAGTTTTACTACACCATCTATTGGAAATCGAACATCACCTAATTCATCAAGTTGTTGTAAAATCTTTTGCTTTTCGATTAGTAGTGGATAGACCCTGTTCCATTCTCGTTTTTTTACAATATCCTCTTCTACTGTTTTAAGTTGTTGTCGTTTCGTAGCCAAGTCTGCTTTTATTGTTTCTAATTTTTTTATTAATGTTTCATATTGATCAATTTTCACCTTTGCTTCATTCAGTTTTTTTTCTGTTTGTTTCAATTGCTTTAATTGCACATTCAAAACTGGTTTAACTCCGGATGGTTTAAATAATTTATCCAGTTGCTTCTGAATTGAACGTTCGGCTTCCATAATTCGATCGGTTCCAATGGCACTAGTGGAAAATAAAAATTGATTCAATTCTTCGCCGTGTAAACGATCAACTTGTTGCAACCCGTGGATATTAAAGGAAAAAATCGATTGAAAGGTTTCTTTATCCATCCCATTTAAAACCTTTTTTAATAACTCTTCACCACCTCTTGAACCATCTTCTAAGTATACCGTTACATCTCCAGTTGCTCTTCCTTTCACTCGTTCAATACGAATTTCGCCCCATGTTTCTGACTTCAAAATCACTTGTCCACCATATTTTGAATTAGTTTTCGGTTCATACCGCAAATCAGATTGTTGCTTTAATGGAAATCCAAAAAGAATACTATGGATAAATGACATAAGGGTTGATTTACCTGCTTCATTTTTCCCATAAACGATATGATATGGTGCAAAGGATACTCTGAATTGTTCAAATTTCCCATAACCATAGATATGTACTTCTTTAATCATCATAGCGAATCACCTCCTGATCCTTTTAATAATTGCAAGAGTAATTGATTTGCTTCCTCCTTAATTTGTAATTCCTCTTCCATCGTTAATGGCTCCACATATTTTTTTATACGCGGGTTACTTAATAGAGGAGATAACGCTTCTTGTAAATCCACTTGTTCTAACTGTACATGTAATGCATTATAAAAATCATCACCAACTGCTTTAAGAGGTTTCTTTTGTTTCTCTAGTGTAATTCCATCAATCCAAATAAAGGTTTGTTGATGTTCTTCCCCTTCTTGTAAGAGTGACAGTAGCTCACCCGTATGAATAAATGATTGGAGTTTTGAATCAATCATTTCTTCCTTCATAATCACTTGTAAGATTGTATCTCCATTTTTTACCCGTAATTCACTCTTTAGATTTAAAATAAGGTTATACAAGTCTTCAAACGTGTTTATTCGTTGATCCGTTTCAAGTTTTTCTGTTAAAAATTGAATGGGTGCAGTTTCAACAAACGTAACCACTGTATGTATTTCATCTATTTCAACAAGATAACACCCTTTTCTACCTTGTTCTTTATGGTGTCTTCCTTGAATATTCCCTGGATAAATTATATAGGGGTGTTCATGGAGTATCTCACGTTTATGAATATGACCTAAAGCCCAATAATCAAAATCTTTTTCGAGTAATTCTTGTAGAGTAAATGGAGCATAAGAATAATGATGTTGATTTTTTCTGTCATGACCATGGAGGATACCGATATGGAAGTCTGCACCTCTTATTTTTTTGTAATGATGGATAACACTTTCAAACACGTGCTTTTTATCATAACTGAAACCGTATAAGTGAACCTTTTCTCCACTCTCTTTGATAAATGGAATCATTTCTACTTTAGATGAAAAAACATGCACATTTTCAGGTAAAGAAATATTTGTCCAACTACCACCTAGATGATCATGATTGCCGTGAACAATAAAAACTTGAATTTGTTCTTTTTCTAACCGTTCCATTTCTTTGCGAAAATAAAGTTGGGCACGAATACTTCGATCTTCTCCGTCATATATATCACCAGCAATAATCATAAAGTCAACCTGTTCTTGGATCGCAATATCAATGATTTTTGTAAATGAATCAAAAGTTGAATTTTTCGTTTTTTCATATATGTTTTCCGGAAGTGTCGACAACCCAATAAAAGGACTATCTAAATGAAGGTCAGCACAGTGAATAAATTTTATCTTTTTCAAAAAATCACCTCACCCATCTGGTTATAAAAAATCGAATGTATGTTCTTTTATTATGCCATATTTTTTTCAATCTTGCATCAATGACTAAGGTGAACTTTTATTGGATATCGGTATTCACTGAGAAAAGCTTTTTATACGAAAAAGAAGCACCAATACGGGTACTTCTTTTATTTTAGAATTTTATCAGGAATGGATTCTCTCATACGTTCCCTCCACCATTTTTTCAATTTCTGTACATTCCAGCTACAACTGGTAGTTCGTAAAGAATGAATCCGCCAATACATCGGTGGATGAGATTGAAATTGAAACTCTAGCAAACGGAAATACCATTTATCCCGTTCCACAGATGAAACCGTTTCTTTGGCACTAGAATCCTCAGTATTCATCATATTAAATTGTCCAGACTTTTCTATGGCCTCATCTTGCTTTTTCGCTAATTGTTGCAAGCTTTTAGCCATCTGTTCATTTCCACCATCAAGTAATGTTGCTCCTAGATGATCCGCACGCACTTCCATCCACTGGGTAAACAATGAATAAACAACTGGAAAAATCACCATTAACAACCAGATTATGATGAAAAGGAATATCGTTTGATTTGGAAATAAAAATTTAACAAGAAAAATAATACCAATAACAATGGCCATACTTACAAAACGCATGAATTGACCGATCAAAATATCTCTTTTCTTAACATGTATTGCTTCATGAGCAAGGATTCCTTCGATGGCTTCCAGTGGCAATTTTAAAGTTTCTGTCGTTAATGTAATAATCGAGCGACCTATATTGGCTCCTGCAGCAAAGCCGTTATATTCTGTAGCTTCCGTTTGATATAAGGTAATATTCGGTAAATTTGCCCGTTGAAACACTTTCCTAGCAATTTTTAATACAGCTTCATCCGTTACTTCTTCTACATCTAATGCTGCCTTTAATATTCGGTCAGAAATGGCAAGATTTATTATCCAAAACAGGATAATACCTACAGTCATCATCCATACAGGAACTTTTAAAATAGTTAAAATGACAAGTAATGTCGCGTAAGCACCAACCCCTTTAACAGTAATAGCAAAATATCCTTTCCCCAAAAGTCTTTTCAAGTTCTTCCGATGATAAAAAGGTAAAACCTCTTTTTCACTTAAAACACTGCCTTTATTTATTTGTTCATTTTTATTAATATGAATTTGCTCGATTCTTCTCAATTGATCCGTTGGCATCGTTAAATATATTTTTTCACCTGGAAAAGAAATTTTTACTGTTTTTCCCATTTTGGTCGTAAAATCCATATTGTTATTAAACATTGTAAACAACGGAAACAATCTTAATATATCCACATTCGATTGAAGTTCAATGTCAACGGCATCTTCTAGCGGATACCTTTTTCCTTCAAATGAAGTTAATACATAAAGCATGTTCGAATCTTCTTCATAATAAACCCGCAAACTAGCAAAGTTAATGATTCGTTTGATCATTTCCATAAGCAAAGAGAAAAGCCCAAAAAGCAGAACTAAAGAAACAACCGGATTCGGATTAAAAATAAAATATACCATTGATAAACCGAATAATAGCATTGTAAAAAAGAGGTCGATCAATAAACGATTCAGACTTTTTTTTATTCGAACTTCACAGTGCGGAAGCTCTCGTTTTATTTTTTTTGTATATTGGGCATGATTTTTATTTGCTGTAAAAACAGATGTAAACGTCGCCCATCCATATACGATTAGACTGATAGCAAAGGGAACATCTAACAACTCCATTTGTGTAAAAATATAGGTGAGACTAACAATAAAAAGTATTCCTTCAAGCATAATTGCAAAAAAAGATTTGAAATATAATCGAACCACGATTCCGATAAATCCAATCAAAAGCCCCACCATTAGTAAAATAATTTGCTTATCAATTCCCATCTTCATATGCTCCTTTTATGTAGTTACTTAATTGTAATTATAAACGATCATAGTTATAGGATCGAAAATTTTAGAAAGGCTTAATTTTTGCTTGATTTTTGGAATTATTGTACAATTTATAATATACAGCTAATGAATGACTGTTCATTTCATAAGAGACAACAAAGGGGGTAAAAATATGGCGATATATAAATGTACTGCCTTTGAAAAAAATGGGGAAAAATTGCTAGATGAAACAATTGAAGCCGATAATGATTCAGAGGCAAAAAAATTAGCAGAAAAATTACTAGAAGAAAAAAATTTATTAAATAAAACTCATCGTTGCGTTACTCCGGAAGGAAAATTATTACTCTTCCACCCTTAATATATGTGCACTATTTCCATAAGAAAATTTTATTATTTTTTATTAAATATATAAAAATACCGGATCGGCATAAATTGCCAATCCGGTCAAGAAACATTAATATGCGTAAGTGAATAATCCTTTAATATGGGATAAGTAACGAGCATTACTTGCTTCTTTTAATAACATAGCTGGTAAGCCTTTAAGTTGAGTTTGATTGTCTCCAACTTTAGCTACTGCATATTTACGTCCAAGGCTAGCCAAAGTACCGGAATCTGCCGGGTTGAATGCTTCCATTGGTTTTTGATTTATATAAGCAAATAGATTATAACCAACTAATTCACCCATTTGCCATGCATTTTGTGCTGTTGGCGGATATGGACGACCATTTGGAGCCATTGCAACTGCACTATCACCTACAACAAAGACATTGTCAAAGTTTGTGGATTGTAAGTATTCATTTACTGATGCACGACCACGGTTTAATTCTAAGCCACTATCAGCTAGAACTGGGTTTCCAGCTACACCACCTGTCCATACAAAGGAATTTGTTGTAATTGTGCTACCATCACCTAGAGAAACAACATTACCTTCTACACTAGTTACAGCTACACCGATTAAGAATTCAACACCGCGTTCTTCAAGGCTCTTTTGTGCAATTTCAATTAATTCATCAGGTAATACTGGTAAAATTTTCGGACCAGCTTCAACTAATTTTAATTTAATTTCTTCACGACGGATTCCATATTTTTTCAAGAGTTCTGGTAGTTCATCAGCTAATTCACCGACTAACTCAACACCAGTTAGTCCACCGCCACCGATTAGAATTGTTGCATCAGCTGGATCTTTTGTTTCCGCATATGCCTTAATACGGGAGGTAATATGCTCACGAATTTTATTTGCATCTTCAACAGATTTAAGAACTAAGCTATTTTCTTCAAGTCCAGGAATACCAAAATAACCTGTAACACTTCCTAATCCAACAACTAATACATCATATGATAATGTGTCACCATTAGAAAGTCTTACTTTTTTATCTTCTGCAGAAAAAGATTCAACCTCAGCAACAACAACATCGATATCTTTACCTTTAAAAAGTTTATTTAATGGTAAAGAGATCCGTTTTTCAGATACATTTCCTGCAGCTAAACGATGTAATTCTGTAATAATTTGATGTGTTGGATATTTATTAACTACCGTAATTTTTGCTTCATCTTCTGTTAAATATTTACGAGCCGTTAAAGCGGTTAATACACCACCGTAACCTGCGCCTAATATAACGATATTTTTTGACATTGTATAATCCCCCGCTTTTCAATGTGTATTATTATTTGCTCATATTATTTCTTTAACGTTCTCATATTATTTCTTTGCATTCTCTGCAGAAACTTGTAGATAAGCGTTTAAGAAACGGAATAATTTCTGTGCTTGAGGATCTTTTAACATTTTTAACAAGCCAAAAATGCCAATAACTTCTTGGCTTTCTTCTGCACGATCTTTAGCTTCAATAACATTTGCTGCAACTTGTTTTACTGTATTTGTTACAGGACCAACGAATTCCTTCATTGCACCAACGGTATCTTGTTGTAATCTTTCATCCGTTACAAGGGACTTTACAGTTTCAGTTGACTTCGCCAATGTTGTTACAAGATCAGTCAATTGTGGAAGTAATTCAACTAAAGTGGTTAAAGATTTTTGTACTTCTGGTTTTAATAATTGTTCTAATAATTCACGCTCATCTTTTACAGATTGAACATCTGTTGTTTGTACGTTCTCCTCTTCCAATACTTTTGACATTTCACTTTCTCCCTTCATCTAATAATTGTCATAAAACATAAAAAGGTATATAAACTATCTCGGTATGAAAGTAAAAAAATGAAAAATCTGGAAACCCTTACATTTTTTTAAGTTATTGTTTTAAATTTCACAAACTTCCCTAAATTAAATTTATATACCTTGACACGAAAAAATAAATGAAATGACTTTACACTCATAAACAATGATAAACTATTTTTCTCCAAAAATCAAAAGTATTATTCAAAAATTAGACATAAATTATAAACATTTTTTTAACATTATAAAAACGGTTTTAAATTAAGGAATTCCCTGTTATATTTTTAACAATAATATTTATAAAAATAATATTCGAATGATTTTTTTACCTATAAACAATATTATAATATACCTTTTATTTAAAAAGGAAGCAACCCTTTTTGTCAATTTCAACCATAGGATGCCTCCTTTTTACACTTTTTATTTGACCCATTATTTTCCTGAAAGCATACCCTTGACCTGATCACGTAATGCACGTTTTAAAAATTTTCCAACTGAAGTTTTTGGAATTTCGTCCATAAAGATGATTTCGTCTGGTAACCACCATTTTGCGAACTGCGGTCTTAAAAATTCAAGTAAATCCTCTTTTGTAACTTTATCTTTATATGCATCTTTTAAAACAACACAGGCAACCGGCCGTTCTTGCCACTTTTCATGTGGTACAGCAATAACAGCTGCCTCAAACACCGCTTCATGGGCCATTAAAGCATTTTCTATATCAACAGATGAAATCCATTCTCCACCACTTTTAATTAAATCTTTGGTTCTGTCGACAATTTTAACAAAACCATGCTCATCAACAGTTACAACATCTCCAGTATGCAGCCATCCGTCTTTAAATGCTTCCTTCGTCCGTTCATCTTTATAATATTCAGAAGCAATCCATGGTCCACGGAGACAAAGTTCACCCATTTCTCTTCCATCCCGGACGACTTCGCCATTTTGTCCGATCACTTTCATCTGTATACCCGGTACTAATATACCTTGTTTTGCCTTTAAATCATACCTTTCTTCCTCTGGTAAATCCTCATGTTCCGATTTTAGTTTGGCTGCTAACACTAATGGAGTCGTTTCAGTCATCCCATAAGCATGCATAAATGGAATGTTAAATTTCTTTTCAAACGTTTTAATTAAACCTTTCGGTGCAGCTGAGCCACCACACAGCACTGCACGAACATGGGATAAATCATAATTTCCTTCTTCTAACTCTTTGGCCACACCTAACCAAATAGTAGGAACACCAGCGGAAATCGTCACCTTTTCTGATTCTAATAAATCCACTAAAATTTTCGGTGTAAAAAACGGACCTGGTAGAACGATATTTGAACCGAACCAAACACTGGCAAAAGGAAGCCCCCAAGCATTCACATGAAACATGGGTACAATAGGCATGACCGTATCTTGTTCACTTATGGCGCCCGTATCAGCTAATCCAAGAATCAAACTATGAAGAACAATAGCACGATGGGAGTAAAGTACCCCTTTAGGATTTCCAGTTGTTGCCGACGTGTAGCACATTCCTGCTGGAGCATTTTCGTCTAAATCGGTTACAAAGGTAAAATTACCATCGCCATCTTTAATTAATTCTTCATAAGAGTATACCGGTGACAAACTTGTTTCTGGAAGTTCTTTTTGATCCGTCATAACAATAAATGCCTTAACAGACGTTAATTTGTCCTTTACCTTTTCAATTAAAGGAACAAAATCATCGTCGATCATTAGAATTTTATCTTCCGCATGATTAATGATATAAACGATTTGTTCTGGAGATAATCTAATATTTATTGTATGTAAGACTGCCCCAATACCTGGGATGGCAAAGTAAGCTTCCAAATGACGATGGTGGTTCCATCCTAATGTTCCAATCCTCTCTCCTTTATTAACCCCAAGTTTATTTAAAACGCTGGCCAATTTTCTAGTTCTTTCACCAAATTGTCTATACGTAAAGCGTTGAATACCGGTTGATGTCCGGGAAACAACCATTTTCTTCGGAAAAAGTGTTTCCGCCCTTTCTACCATTTGTGTAACTAAAAGTGGTGTATCTAACATAGCGACCCCTCCCGAAAACGTTTTCAAACTATAACATGTAATGCTACTTTTGGTATATATATTCGACAAAAACAATGAAATCCCTTCTTGTTTTCTGATAATTCTAAAAATATATTCCATAATAAATGAAGGGCATATAGCAATTAGATGCTTTTATGCCCAAACATAGCCGTAATTACTTCTTTAAAATATTCATTTTTTCCAGGAATGATATAGGATGTTGTTTACGAAAATGTTCTTTTACCATATAAGCTACTCCTTGTTCATTGTTGGAACGTGTTACCCAATCAGCAGCATATTTCACCGGTTGTGGTGCATTCCCCATCGCTACACCGAGACCCGCTGCTTCAATAATTTCTAGATCATCTTCACCACTACCAATCACGACCGTTTCTTTTAATGGAATTTTTAATTTGTCGCAAATATAGAGCAAACCTGTTAATTTTGAAACACCTCGAGGTAAGATGATTAGCTGATTACCATAATGGTTTATATTTACCTCATAAAACATATTTTGTAAGGCGAGTTGTGCTTCCTCAGCTTCGGATGGATTATGGAAAACAACTTCGATATGTGTCGGTTGCATTTGTTCACTATAAAGATAATCGCTTACTTTATTTACATATTGGTGATGGTAAACGGAGAAAGTAGTCGGATCAATAATGGTACGGGCTAGACGTTTTTCTTTCGGCGGAACATTACTAACGGACATTTTCTCATTTACAATTCGAATATGGGTTTTATAATTTTCTAGAAACTGCACTATGTCAAAAACAGTATTATCGCCAATTCTTCTCACAAACACTGGTTCATCCTTGCTCTTTGAAATATATCCACCGTGATGAGTAACAAGTAGGGAGTCTAGTTTTAATGCTTTCGCAATTCGCTTTGCAAAAATAAAATTTCGTGATGTTACAAGCGTAACAGTCACATCTTTAGACTGCACATAATCTATCGCTTCCTTAACTGATTTATATAGTTTTTGTTTATCTTGCAGAATCGTTCCATCGATATTCATTGCAAGTAGTCGATAAATCATCAACAAGCCCCCCTGCCCGATCTAGATGCTTATATACAATAACTATGACAATTAAAAACATATTAGAACATATAAACGAAAGGATATAAAAAAACAGGAACGATCAGTTCGTTCCTGTTTTTTTGATTTTTCACTTTTTAATCGTTATATAGTTCTTCTAAAGGTTTCATCACAATTTTATTAATTTGTTGAATTACATTGCTCATTTGTTGCTCTGCCTCAAGTAAAGCGGCAATTTTTTCATTTTGTTGTACAGCCATGACTTGTTGTTGTGCTTGCATTACTTCTTCTTGTGTAATTTGCTCACCTTGCATTTGTTTTGTTTGCAAATTTAGTTGCATATTACGAAAATCATCAAATATTTTTTTCGTCGCCTCATCTGCATAAACATTATCATATTGCTGTTTTAAATGAATGAATTCAGCACTTTCACGAATCGTTTGTTCTAGCACTTTTGCAGAATCTAAAATATTTGTTGCCATTAAAAAACCTCCAACTTATTGTATTGGTTAAAAACCAGTCAATTAACTATAACAAACTATGACGAAAAATGCGAGGATGTGATTATTTATCATATTCATTTATGAAATTATTTCTTAACAAAAATTTTTTATTGGCTTGTCAAACAAAGGAGAGCTTTGTCATTAAATGTGATAGTTTAATTCATGAAAAGAACAAGGATTCCTTGGACAATTCCAATTAATCCACCAATATAAGCCCCGAGAAAAGTAATCATTTTAAATTCTCGTTTACTAATACCTAACACTAATTCTTCTAACCGTTTTGTAGGAAACGTATCAACTTGTTTTTTAATCAGTTTGTCTAATTCCAACCGATTCAATAATTTTTCAACATGTAAACTAAGTAATTGTATGCCTTTATCTAGACTTTCAGGGAGTACATCATTGATCAATTTTTCTTGTAGTTCATAAGTTGGCAATGATGAAACTGGATTATCCAACCATTGTTGAATAACTCTTTTTTGTTGGATCTGTTCCCATATTTGCCTCATCCAGTTTTCATATTCAAACTTATTTATTGTCTCTAAAACGGTCCAATTTTTTACTTCATCTAACTCATTACGCAATAATTGTTGAATTGCTGCTTTCGTTTGTTCATTGTTGGCCATCTTGACTAGTTCTTCTTGTATACGATCAACAATATTTCGTTTATCTAAAAAACTTTGAAGAAGACCGGCAAGCATACCTCTTCCTTCAAAGAAACGATCAACATTTTGTTGTATTAGCTCGTGACCTTTTGGACTCATGATAAAAATTTTAAATTTACTAATGATAAATTCAGTTGCTTCTTCTGTTTTTCCATCTATACTTTCCCAAATAGTTTGCGGAACAAAATGACCAAGTGTTTTTGGTCCATTATTCTTTTTCCATACTGCCAATTTTTTCTGCAACCAATCGATGAGTTTTTCTTCCGCTATTGTTCCAGCATTTTTTACACCAAAACGGTAAAGGATGTTTCCCAACGATTCATCCGTTTGAAAAAATGCGCGCACTTTTTTGGATAACCAATCTTTTGTTTCATCATAAATTTTACCTTCTCTTAATTTCACTTGAAGTGTTTCCGTTGTTAATAAATGATTGACAACTAAAAGTCCGAGTTGGGTAGATAACTCATTCCTTCTTTTTGGTATTAATCCAGGAGTAAACGGTATACGCCATTTGCCAATATACTTTGCTTCATATGGACGGAACAACATTTTTATCGCTAATGAATTCGTTGCCCCACCGATTACAGCTCCAATCACAGCCATAAAAATAATGGTAAATAATGCTTCCATACAAATCCGACCTTCTTTTTAAATTTGATAAGTGAATATCACATATTTGGGCGAATGCACATATGATATGCAAGAATAAAGTTTACACAACGTTAGATAATACTGAATCATTATATCCTTTAAAAAGGCAAGGAGCAAATTAAATGGAGAATAAACGACACCATGAATGGATTTGGTTACAACAAGAATCTAATCACCAATCTAGCCTACCACCATTATGTATTCAAATACCAATAAGGAAAGCGAAAAACCTTTTCCATAACGGAAAAATGACCATTTCTTTTGGTAAACAAAAGCTTGAAGTTGTTGTTGATATGCACCATTACCACAATCCTTTTTACATTTGTTCTTCCGATATATACACAACGCTCCGATTACCAAAAGGAGCACCATTAAAAGCGATGTACTGTAAAAAAAATCATACAATCACAATTGGGCCAATAATGGGCGTACTAACCGATAGTAAGACCTTAAACGGCCGTTCTTTTTCTACAATTGATAACTTTTGTAGAGAATTAACGGAAGTAGGCAAGAAAAAAGGGTTATTTACTTTTATTTATTCCTACCACACATTAAAAAATAAACAATACTACGGCTATTATTTTGCAAATGAACATTGGCATCGAATTCGATCAGTGAAACCCCATTTCTTATATAACCGAATCCACTCTCGTAATATTATTCATTCAGCAACATATAAACGTTTCGTCCAATATATAAACAAACAAATACCGCAATTTAATAAACGTTTTTTTAGTAAACAAGAATTATATGACTTTATAGATGCGTTTCCATTAGTAAACTATTTGCCTAAAGGCACCCGTTGGAATAAGGATAACTTTCATCAATTTTTGCATACGTACAATGCATTTTTTGCCAAACCAGTATACGGAAGTCAAGGGCGAGGCATTTTTCGAATAACAAAAACTAGAAATAACATTATTATTGAGACATTTACAAAGGATTTTAAAAAATTTGCAAATGAAAATGATGCTTGGAATTTTTTACAGAACAAATTGAAAACTGATTATATCTTACAAGAAGAACTCTCACTTTTATCCATTAATGGGAAATTAATTGATTTTCGGGTGCTTACTCATTTACAACCGAACCATCAGTGGAAAGTAACTTCAGTTACAGCACGTGTATCCGATAATCACTTTATGACGAATCTTTCCAGAGGTGGAACAACCGCTTCTGCAAAAAAAATACTACTCCAATTGTTTGAAAAAGATAAAGCTTTGTTTATTTATCAATTGATGGAAGAACTTGCGATTGCTGTCTCTTGTCAATTGGACCGTAAACGGGAAAATACATTTATCGAACTTGGAATTGATATTGCCGTTTTAAAGGATGGAAAATTAAAAATAATTGAAGTGAACAGTAAACCTTCAAAAAATGAGCATCGTAATTTTAAAGGAGTACGTCCCTCAGCAAAAGCGATCGTTGAGATTGCACGTGCAAAAGGGATGGAATGGATGGAGGAGACATGTCCATGCAAAGTTTTGGAATCATCTCATTAGATAACGAATCTGAAAAAAATTATATCGATGGAATTGCCAAGTTTGCCCATGAATATGATTTTCAATTATATCGATTTACACCTGACGATATTGAATTAGAAAATGAAAAAATAACAGGGTTCAAATTTAATTCAAAAACTTCAATCTGGGAGAGAAAAACATTTACTATTCCAACGATTCTTTATGATCGAACATTTTATCGAGATGAAATTGAGGCTAAAAAATATAGCCGTATTTTAAATCCCTTAAAAGCTTCGTCTAAATTCCACTTTTTAGGTTACGGTTTACCTAATAAGTTAAAGATGTATGAAATGTTAAAACATAACGAAAGGATCCGACCCTATTTACCGTATTCCAAACAAGTAAACGATGCCGGATTTGTCATTGACTATTTATCTAATCATCAGAAAATCTTGTTAAAACCAGTATTTGGTAGTCAAGGGCGAGGCATTTTTGTCATTCAAAAACAGGGACATTTATACGATATCCAAACGGTAAAAAGTCAATCGCTCATAATAAAAACATTTACAGAAAAAAGATTGAATCAATGGCTACAAATGTTAATTGCCAATTATCCTTATTTGTTGCAACCTTATTTATCGTTAAAGGATGAAAAGGAACATCCCTTTGATATACGCATATTGTTGCAAAAAAATGAGACGGGGAAATGGAGCGTACGAGGAAAAGCTATACGAGTCGGTCAAAAAAACAGTATTTTATCAAATTTAGCTGCAGGCGGAATTCCGAAAACTTTTGATTCTTGGTTTAAAAAGCAAACGGCTGAAAAAAAGGTGTTTATTCAAGAAAGCATAAACGAAATCATAAATACGGTCCCTACACTACTTGAAACTATTTTTCATCCATTATTTGAAATTGGAATAGATATTGGTGTTGATCAAAAAGGAGCGGTCTGGATACTAGAAACCAATTCAAAACCAGGAAGAAACGTTTTTCTCACCTTACAACCAGAAATAACAGAAACCTTTTTTCGAGCCCCGCTAGCATATGGAAAGTACATCATCAGCTCCCCAAAGAAAGGAATGGTTAACGATGAGCAAGTTTTATCCAATTAAAATCATCCCAGTGCAAGATAAAGTCATTTATATTCCAAGAGAATTATCGTTTAAGACGATTCATACGATCGCCTTTGGAAATCTAAGTGTGAATGGAGAGGCTAAACCTCATCAAACAAACAAAAAAGTAATCGAGATTAGTTCATCTTTAGCTACAGAATTACACATGCCTCAACTACCATTAAAACTTCACTTATTTGAAAAAGAAGGAACTTTATTTATTGGACCGATTTTAGGCATTTTTACAGCAGGTTTTACAAAGTATCCACATATCCCCCTTGGTAGTCGCACATCCTATTTTGAAAGAATTTTATCTTATGGTGACAGAACAGGAGTTTTACCCATCGTTTTCGGAATTCAACATATTAAGTGGGAACAAGGGCTTGTAACAGGATATGTCTTTTCTGAAAATAAGTGGAAAACAATAGAAGTCCCTATTCCTAATGTTATTTATGATCGGTTGCCAAATCGAACCATAGAAAACTTAAAGATGATTCAAGATATGAAGTTAAAACTTTCTGAGGAATATGTTATTCCATGGTTTAACCCTGGCTTTTTTAACAAGTGGGATATTTATGTAAAATTAATAAAAAGTAAAAAACTGCAACCGCTCTTACCAAAAACATTACTTTTATCTGGTCCAGCGTCTATTGAATCCATGATTGAACAATTCCCTTTTATATATTTAAAACCGATTCATGGCAGTTTAGGAAACGGTATTTATAATATTACGAAATATAAACAACATTACTATTTACGTTTTCGAGATAGAAAAAAGGGAACTCGTTTAATTAAATTTCATTCATTGAAAACATTAATGAAATTTCTCAATGTCGACTCATTATGTCATAAATATATCGTCCAACAAGGGATCTCCTTAAATAAAAAAGAAAATCGTGTGATTGATTACCGAATCCATACAAACAAAAAACAAAATGGCGAATGGGTTGTAACAGCAATTGCATGCAAAACTTCTGCATCAGGTAGTCCAACAACTCATATAGTTGCTGGTGGAAAAGTCCAAACTTTAGATGAAACTTTTCCAGATGAAAAGCAACGTAAAACATATACCAGAAGATTAAGCGAAGCAGCCGTCGCAATTAGTAAAGAATTAACTAAACATTGGGGAGAAAAACTCGCTGAAATCGGTTTTGATATGGGGATTGATCAAGATGGAAATATATGGATGCTAGAAGCAAATGCAAAACCTGGTCGTTCCATTTTTTCCCATCCGAAATTAAGAAAAAAGGAACGATACACTCACAAATTAATACTGGAATATGCTGTACACTTAACTGAAACGGTGATCAATAAACCAGAGATGATTTTCCATGAACTTGTTTTACAATAATCGTTTAAAAGTATGGTTTCATTCTACTCTTGGAAAACAAGTATTATTCGGTCATAACAAAACACCTTTACCTTTTATAGAAAAAATTCAAGCAAAAAAGGATATTTTCTTATTCCAAGTCAATTGTTCTGAAAACAATGCAGGACCGCTGATTGGTTTTCTTGTCCATCAAAATCAAAAAAGTCAAATCATGGTAAATGAACCATATGTCACTGGATTAGCAGAATATTTATGGCAAACAAAATGTATTCCGGTACTCGTACCTGTTGAACAGATAGGAAACGATTCAATTGACGGGGCAATTTTCGATGGAAAAAACAAGCGATGGATCAGAGGTCATTTTCCTGTACCCAATATCTTTTATAATCGCATTTCGAAGCGAATCATCGAAAAAACACCTAAATATAAAACGGCATTAAGTTGGATAAAAGATCAACAAATTCCTATATTCAATCCTTGCTTTCTCGATAAATACGAGACATTTCTAGTTTTAAGAAAAAATGATAGATTAAGAAATTTTTTACCTAAAACGATGTTAATCCGTGATAAAAGCTCCTTCCTTGCCTTTTGCCAACAACATCAGGTCGTTTATATAAAGCCTAGAGATAATTATAAAGGCAATGGTGTTAGCATTGTAAAATATCATGATACAGGTGCTGTCGTTGTATTAAAATATACAGAAAAACAAGTATTTCAATGTTTTGATGAATATTGGGAAATGAACAAAACCGATCTTACAAACGGAACATTGATTGCCCAACAAGCGATACGACCAGCAACAATCAACGGCAAACGATTTGATTATCGAGTCCTTGCCCATTTAAAAGTTGAAAAGAACATTCAAAAGTATGTATTAACTGGAATCGGTATTCGCCTCGCTGCCTCTCATAACATTACAACCCATATCCCTCGCGGTGGAAAAATACTTAAACCCACCGCTCTGATCCTTTCAGATGATCATAAGTTTGAAATAAAACAAATGATTAATGAAATTGGTCATGAACTAACTAAACACTTTGGCTTATTTGGTGAGTTCTCAGTAGATATTGGTATCACAAAAAACAATAATTTAAAAATTTTTGAAGTAAATGCCAAACCGATGCAGTTTGATGAAAGGAAAATTGAAAAAAAACGGTACGAAAGACTACGTCATTTATTTTTAAAGTTAACAGATTTTGCTTAAAATATGGACACTTATTCTTGTACAAAATAGACTTGCTCTTGCCCACAAGATGGACATTGTAAAAGATGGACACATTGTTGGTTTTCAAAATTACTTCCATAACCATCTTCTAGCTTCATAAGATCTATATCCATATATGGACTGTAATCATCATAATAATCACTGATCTTACCTTGATCGTCCATATTGATTGAGCATTCATTACAAGTTTCTTGTACAGTTGTAAATCCGTTGCACAGTGGACAAATTGCCATGATCATTCCTCCTACCTTTTTAGTTTAGTGTACCTAAAGTTTAAAAGTTTATAATACGTTGAAATCGACATTCAAGTGCTTACCAAACCTTCCCAAAAACTTGGAATGGATTACCACTGTAAGTAAAGTATATAAAAATGATAATTAAACAAAATAAGTACCGTAATCAACATAACAATAAAAAGTTGATTACAAATAAGAGCAATTTGCTCGTAAATTAGGAGGAGATTACGTATGGCACGTTCAAACAACAGTAATCAATTATTAGTATCTGGAGCGGAAGAAGCATTAAATCAAATGAAATACGAAATTGCGCAAGAGTTCGGTGTAAATCTTGGACCAGACACAACTTCTCGCGCAAACGGATCTGTTGGTGGAGAAATTACAAAACGTTTAGTATCAATGGCACAACAACAGTTAAACGGTGGAAACTTCTCATAAAACTAAATATATTGGCTGATAGCCCCTGTTATGACAGGGGCTTTATCCAATTAATTGAAAAAATAAAAAAACTCCTTTTTCAAGGAGATTAATCATTCGTTTTTTGTTTATTTTGATCATCATCGTCAATGACTTGTTTCATTCCTTTTTTAAATTCTTGCAGTGTTTCTCCAGCAGCTCGACCTAATTTAGGTAATTTAGAAGGTCCAAATATTAATAAAGCTACGATTAATATGATGGCTACTTCACCAAATCCTAGATTCATTAAAATCCCCCTTTAATGTCCATTCAAGTTCAACAAAATATGTACAATAACTATCTTCATCATACATTTTTCTAAAAATTATTTCAACTCTCAAAACATATATATTGTGTTTGTTAAGAATCGATCATATACAAAAAACTCGCAATTTGCGAGTTTTTGTTTTGTATAATATTATGTATAAATAAAAATAATTCCAAAAGAAAAATAAATTATACGTATGGTATTATTGAGTTGGACTTGTCGGTAAATAAATAGTAAATGTGGAACCTACTCCCCATTCACTTTCAACATGGATTTTCCCATGATGTTCTTCAATAATTTTATAGCACATCATAAGCCCAAGTCCATTACCGCTTGTTTTAGTTGTAAAAAATGGTTGACCAAGTTTTTCTAATAAATCTTTTGGTATCCCGGTTCCTTCATCTTGGATGGATAGCATGCCAAATTCGTCTTTTTTCTGAAGTTGAACCGTTAAACAACCTGGTTTTTCCATGGCTTCTATAGCATTTTTTACTAAGTTAATTATGACTTGTTTGATCTTTTGATCATCACAATAGACATAAACTTGTTCGTCTTCAAACTTTCGAACAACTTTTATTTTTCGCTGAATCGCTTCTCTTTCCAATAAAGTCATGCAATTTTCAAAAATAGATTGTAAATTATGTAATTGATAATCCTTCGGCGATGGTTTAGCAAATGCCATTAATTCATTAGAAATCGTATCAATCCGATCAATTTCACTTTCCATAATTTCTAAGTAATCCATATTCAGTTTCGTATCCGATTTCATTAATTGAATAAAACCTTTCAACGAAGTTAATGGGTTACGGATTTCATGGGCAACTCCAGCAGCAAGTTGACCGATTAATGCCATTTTATCACTTTGTAATAAATTATCTACTTGTGTAATATGCATTTCTTTAATCACATAAAAATATTCTTTAATGTTTTTTACTTGATTTATTATCGGATTAATAATGAGTATGATCGGTAAATATATCCCATCCTTTTTCTTTAATCGTAACGTTATTTTATAAAAGTGTTGTGAAACCCGTCCATTGAATAAATCAAGCAACTGTTTGCAATCATTTTCATGGACTAAATCTTGTAAATTTTTGTTTAATAATTCATTTTCTTGATACCCTAATACGGACTTGATATTAGATGTTACAAAATTAATTTTTCCGTCTTTTGTACTTTTAATAAAAACATGATTATATAAATTGGAAATGTATTCCATAATTTGTTTGACGATCACAATCAATTTATCGTTTTCGTGATCGGTTTGGTTTTGAGAAAGAATTGACACTGCTTTCAACCTCATTTCCACTTGAAAAATAAAATAAATTTCATACAGGGCATCATCGTCTTAATTATTATATTAAAAAAGTATTACATATATCTAGTCATTTATTATAGTGTATTATAACAAAATTTTATTTAAATTTAAATAAAATTTAAATAAATTAAAAGAACCGACGTAAAAATAAGCATAATCTTTCAATTTAACGACACTCATTTCTATTTGTTTTCATTTATGACGAATATGCTATATAATGATTGAGTGTACTGAATAAATGCAACTGCACGATCCTAATTTTTATTTTCAAATAATTATTTTTATCAGTTCTACCTATTATCATTATCAATAGGAAGGCGTTACTTATATGAGTTTTTTAACTGTATTTATTACGTCCATATTTTTCTTAAACTTTATTTTCGCATCGATTGTCGTCTTTTTTGAACGTAGAAATCCAAGCTCAACATGGGCTTGGTTACTCGTGCTTTTCTTTATCCCTTTACTCGGTTTTGTACTTTACTTAACACTGGGACAAAATTTGAAGCGTAAAAAATTATTCGTTTGGGAAGACCTAAAGAAAATTGGGTTAGATGATTTAATACAAAAGCAAAAAAATACTTTAAAAAATCAACAATATCATCCTCTAAGCAAAGAACTGGAAAAATATCGTGATATGATGTATTTATTTTTATCAAATAATCATGCATTAATTACGAACGACAATAAACTTGATATCTTTACCGATGGAAAAGAAAAATTCCATGCTTTGTTTAAGGATATAGAAGCAGCAAAACATCATATTCACCTGCAATATTACATTTTTCGTGACGATCAATTAGGGACGAAGCTAATTGATTTACTGACAAAAAAAGCAAAAGAAGGCGTAGAAGTTAAAGTGTTATACGATGAAATGGGGTCACGGAGAATTAAAAAAAGAGCGTTCAATAAATTGAAAAAAGCGGGAGGATATGTGGAAATTTTCTTCCCTTCAAAAATTCCCCTCGTCAATTTACGAATCAATTTTCGAAATCATAGAAAAATTGTTGTTATTGACGGAAAAATCGCCTATCTCGGTGGTTTTAATGTCGGAGATGAATATTTAGGATTAGTAAAAAAATTCGGCTATTGGCGTGACACCCATTTACGAATTGAAGGTACGGCAGTCCATGCGGCACAAATTCGTTTTATATTAGACTGGAATCAAGCTTCTGACCGAAATGATATCTATTATGATCCAAAATACTTTCCAAACATCACTCAAAAAGGAAAAATTCCAATTCAAGTTGTAACGAGCGGTCCAGACTCCCAATACGAGCATATAAAAAATGGCTACATAAAAATGATTTCGTTAGCAAAAAAATCGATTTATATTCAAACACCATACTTTATTCCAGATAATAGTATTTTAGATGCCTTACGTATTGCGGTCTTATCTGGCGTTGAAGTAAATATTATGATTCCGAACAAACCAGACCATCTATTTGTATATTGGGCAACGCTATCATATATTGGGGAGCTGTTAGAAGCTGGAGCCAACGTATATATATATGATAATGGCTTTATCCATGCTAAAATGATTGTAGTTGATGATTTAGCAGCATCAATAGGGACAGCAAACATTGATGTCCGAAGCTTTCAATTAAACTTTGAGGTAAATGCATTCATCTATGATAGTCAAACGGCAAAACGTTTAGTTCATATATTTGAACAAGATATTAAGAAATCGCGTCGACTCACTTATGACCAATATTTACAAAGACCATTAATCATACGTTTTAAGGAGTCCATTTCACGGTTGCTCTCACCAATTTTATAATGTCTTCTGAAAACAAGCGGTCCCATTTTTGGATCGCTTGTTTTTCGATTGGTTAAAGTATAACAGAACCACTCTTACAAAAATGAATATTCTTTTTTCATTAAAACAGGTGTTATTTTCTGAATATTAAAATTATAATAAACCTAACGATGATATAGAAGGGAGAAAATGAATGAAGAAAACTTGGCTCCTTGGATTTGGTTTTTTAAGTATTAGTCTCACTTGGGCTTTATACAACGCTTTTGTCCCCTTATTTCTAGAAGAATTTATCCCTAACAATGTTGCCTTAATTGGTTTTTTAATGACGATGGACAACTATATTGCGCTTTTTTTACAACCTTATATTGGTAATCTCAGTGATAAAACGAACACTCGATTTGGTAAACGAATGCCGTATTTAATATTGGGAATGCCACTGGCTGCTGTTTTTGTCGTTTTAGTGCCACTGCATTTTAACTTACTTACCTTGATTCTATTCATGCTCGCTTTAAATATCACAATGGCGATTTTCCGATCACCAACTATTGCACTGATGCCCGATATCACAGTGGAAAGTAAACGGACAACCGCTAACGGGATCATAAACTTTATGGGGGGTGTCGGCTCGATTCTAGCTTTAGCAGGCGGGGCTTTCCTGTATGATTTACATCAAACAATACCTTTTTGGGCGGCAGCGTTCGTTTTACTAGCTGCATTATTTATTGTCACCTCATCGATTAAAGAAAATCGAGATGCCATTCGCTATGACGTTTCAGATAAACAACAAAAGATTCGAATGAAAAAGGAATTAAATTCATCAACATTGTTTATTTTATGTGCGATTTTCTTTTGGTTTGTTGCTTATCAAGGAATTGAAGCATTATTTACCTTATTTGCAACGAATGAATTTGGGATGTCCGACGGTCAGGCTTCCTTCACATTATCATTCTTTGCATTCAGTTTTCTTTTATTTGCCATTCCAAGTGGATGGCTCGGTGCAAAGTTTGGAAAAAAACGAGTAATTATGGTAGGACTGATTGGACTCATTTCAATTTTTTTAAGTGTCAATTTCGTAGATTCAATTTTAGGATTACGAATGTTGTTACTTATTGGTGGCATGTTTTGGGCTTGTATAAATATTAACTCCTATCCATTTATCGTTGCAACAGGAACTGAAATCGCAATCGGAACAAGGACTGGCATGTATTATCTCGTATCTTCTCTTGCTGCGATTATAGGGCCTCCGTTAATGGGATATTTCGTTGATTTAACTGGGTATCATTTATTATTTTTCATGGCTGCCATTTGTATGGGATTAGCACTTCTTTCGATTTCATTTGTAAAAAATGCTGAGAAAATGAAGTGTTCAACATTGAAAAGTTAATTGTTAAAAGTCGCTAAAAAATAGCGGCTTTTTAATTATGGAGACTTTGACTAATGATTTTGATCCCTTCTAAATTTAAAAATACTTCATCACATTCTTTTTCTATTGTATGAAAGTTGAATTCACAATTTAAAAACAGTTAAAATAAATTAAGTAGCTTTTCTCAAAATATTATTTTAAAATGATTTCAATAAAACGAGGTTTAGATATGGAAACAAAAAAAGTATTAACCGTCCTTTTTTTCATCATGTTTTTAGTTTTCATTGGTTTCGGAATCATCATTCCTGTCCTCCCCTTTTATGCCGAAGATTTAGGTGCTTCACCTACTGAATTAGGGTTATTAATGGCTGTATACTCCTTTATGCAATTAATCTTTGCACCTATTTGGGGTCAACTATCTGATCGGATAGGACGAAAACCGATTCTTTTGATTGGAATAAGCGGTTTGGCTGTATCCTTTTTCTTAATGGCTATTGCTGATTCATTATGGATGTTATTTGTGGCAAGAATATTTGGGGGCATCCTTTCAGCTGCCAATATGCCGACAGCGATGGCATTTGCAGCAGATATTACAAAAGAAGAAGAGCGTAGTAAAGGTATGGGGATTATTGGTGCAGCAACTGGTTTAGGTTTTATATTCGGACCTGCAGTCGGTGGGATTTTTTCTGATATCGATTATTCCTTGCCATTTTATATTGCTGCTTTTTCATCCATAATGACTTGTTTTCTTGTATTATTTGTATTAAAAGAATCATTCCCAAAAGAAAAAAGACATAAAGATACGAATACGACTTCTTCGAGATGGAATGCCTTTAAAGGTGCGAATACGATTTTATTTATTTTACAATTTTTCATTTCCGTATCATTAGCGGGATTAGAAGCCACTTACGCCTATTTTGCAGCTGAACAAGCAGGATTACAATCGAAGCAAATTGGCTACATTTTTATGATCATGGGACTCGGTAGTGCTATTGTTCAAGGTGGTGTCATCGGACCGTTAGCAAAAAAATTTGGCGAAGGGAAAGTGATCCAAGCTGGAGTTATTGTATCTATTATTGGATTCGGATTAATTTTATTTACTAATAATTTTGTGACAGCAGCCATTTACTTAACGATTTTTGGGATCGGAAATGGGGTTATCCGACCGGCTGTTTCTGCATTGCTTACAAAAACCTCTAAGGTTGGACGAGGGAATATAACTGGTTTACTTTCTTCCTTTGACTCATTAGGTAGAATCATAGGTCCACCTCTTGGGGGACTTATATTCTCGCTAAATATTTTCCTGCCTTACATATCCGGTGCCTTCTTATCCATTGTGGCATTTCTTTTATATCAAGTGTACCGTATTCAATTAAGAACTATAGAAAAATATTAATTTACTACTTCCAATAAGTACCACTTCGGATATTTTTCGTTGGGGATGGTGTACCGCGCGTGTCAAGTCTATAGGCTCATGGACTTGACGTTTATACTTTCAGACAAAAGCATTTGCTGTTCCCAATGGATTCTTTATAGATCATACATAAGGAATCCAAGTATTTACACTTCTACTTCAATTTCCATTACTTTTCTCTAATTAGACAGACAGCTCCTTCTCTTGTAAATAATTTTTTTGATTCTTTTCATAATAATCATTCGTATTTAATCATAAATTGACAATGACATCACATTTCGTCTCACCATTAGGTAATAAGACCGTATTTTTCACATAAAAAATACATTATTATTATGACAGAAAAAAATTTCTAAAAATGAAATTCGCCTTCGGTCATGGTTTCTCTTTAATAGCGATTAAAGATTAAAGGAGCCGTCAGATGATAAAAAAATGGTTGGACAAATTAGATATCCATTTGTTATTCATTATTTTCCTTCTAGCAATTATGAGCTGTATGACGTTAACGGCAGCATATGAAATGAATTTTACGAATGAAAATTATACATATAAGCAAGTTGCATTTTATATCATTTCTATCGTTCTATTTTTTATCTTAACAATAATCGATTTAGATATGATTAAATACTTTTCCTCCTATATTTATTTCATTTGCTTACTTTTACTTGTTGGAATTATTTTTCTAACAGGGTCTATCTCAAAGGAACTAAACGGAGCTCTTGGTTGGTACATTATTGGGCCAGTGTCTATTCAACCGGCTGAGCTTATGAAATTCGGTTTTATCATAATTTTAGCGAAAATCTTAGACAATCATAAATATAAAAAGAATAACTTAGGAAATGAGCTGTTTTTAATCTGTAAAATGGTCCTTTGTCTTTTACCAATCATGATCACATTGTTTTTCTATCCTGATTTAGGAAATATGTTAACCCATTTATCTATATTTATTTGCATGGTATTTGTTTCAAATATTCGCTTTCGAACGATATTCACCTTTATATTATCGATTCCGATGACATTGGGTGCAACCTTCGTTTATATTTATTTTCGTTATGAATCTTTCTTCTTCAATCATATATTAGGACTGCTTCCTGATCACGTTGCTAGTCGTTTTTATGGCTGGTTAAAACCAGAGGAATATCCACAATCTGCTCACCAAATGATCCAATCGATAACTCATATTGGTGCTGGCAATATAAATGGATATAAATTTGCCAAGGATTATAATCCCGAGATTCCATTAGCCTATTCAGACATGATTTTCTCTGTCATCGGCAGCGTATTTGGTTTTATTGGTTCTGCCTTTCTCATCATGTTATTCTTGTTATTAATTTATAAAGTTGTAACCATCTCATTATCTTATCATGAAAACTATGGAAAATATCTCGGTGCTGGGATTACGGGATATATTTTATTCCAAGTTTTTCAAAATATTGGAATGAGTGTTGGGATATTGCCAATTACAGGTGTCGCCTTACCTTTTATTAGTTATGGCGGTAGTGCCCTGATAACGGCGATGGTCACTTTAGGACTTGTTATGAATATGAAAGTGAATGGAAGACAGTATATGTTCAGAAATGAGAGTGCTTTAGATGGTTTTGAATAGCGCTACTTCCAATATAAAATAATAGGTTACCTCCACAGGAGATAACCTATCAAAACCAAAGTTATTCATCTACTAAAATATAGGTTGCTCGTACTGGTCCGTGGACACCAACAACACGGACCATTTCAATATCTGCACTATTACTTGGACCGGTGATAAAACTCACACAAGTTTCTATTTGTTCTCCATTAGCAATCCGTTTATGAATATGACTTGCTGCTTGCGTAAATCGGGGAACGACTGTACTTGTCGGAATGATCGCAATATAATCCTTCGGCATAATGGCTATTGAATGACCGTTATCCTTATTATTAAAAATGGTTACTGTTGCTGTCTCAGCTAAGGTTATATCGCTAAAAGTAATGCCAATGTCTGCTTGTTCAGCAATTCGTATATTTTCTTTCCCGATTGAATCATCCCAAATATGTACTTGCAAGTTCGGTTCAGAATTGTAAAATTCCGTTAATCCATATTCAACGTTACGATCGTCCTTTGCAGTTACAATTTTTTCACCACCATACGCCTTAATAGCTTCCTTCAACACTCGGACGAGCTCCTCTTTCTTTGTCCGTTTGACAGTAACCCCTATTTCCATTGCTTGTTCCGTAAGCATTTCAATTAATTGTTCTTTTGTTTTATCTTTATATTTTTCCGTTTGTGGTGTCACTTTCCAATTTGGGCGTTGAACCCTTTCTGTTTTTCGAGGACGACCAAGACTTTTGGCAATATGATTTAAGAATTTCTCCCGATTATATACCGTCATTACGTTTCACTACCTTTATCTCTATTTTTAAACCAATCACGGAATGTTTGTTTAGGAGGAACAGGCAAATCACGAACATCTGTCCAGCCCTTTAACGGTCCTGGTCCCTTTTTAATCACATCATCTTTTGCTAAAGGTTTTAATGTGGTATGAGCCAATTTTGTACTCATGTTGTAGATTGTTGGATTTCCTCCCCACATTCCTACACCTTTCATCATCAATTTCTCAGACAAGGGTGCTTTCTTTTCTTTTTCAACAATGGCTTGCCGATGCATGATTAACATTTCATGAAGGGGAATTTTTACTGGACACGCTTCAGTACAAGCACCACATAATGTAGAGGCGTATGGTAATTCTTTATGATCATCATAACCGTCTAATAATGGAGTTAACACTGCCCCGATCGGTCCTGGATAAACAGAATTGTAGGCATGACCACCAATGTGACGGTATACCGGACAAACGTTCATACACGCGCCACAACGTATACAATTTAATGCTTGTTGGAAAGCTGTCCCTAATATGCTTGAACGCCCGTTATCAACGATTACTAAATGGTAATCTTCCGGTCCATCTACCTCTTTCTCTGAACGTGCTCCAGTATAAGCTGTAATATAACTTGTAATTTTAGCACCGACGGCTGAACGGGTTAATAGACTAACTAATACTTCCATTTCTTCCCAAGTTGGTACAACCCGTTCCATTCCCATAACGGTAATCAGCGTATCTGGAACGGAATAAACCATATCTGCATTTCCTTCATTTGTCACAAGTGTAATGGTACCTGATTCAGCAATAGCGAAGTTACACCCTGTAATTCCGACATCCGCAGATAAAAAGTCATCTCGCAATTGCTGTCTAGCAAAGCGTGCCAACTCATCTGGATCATTAGATCCTGTATAACCACGTTTTTCCGCAAAAGTTTGTCGCATTTGTTCACGATCTTTGTGTAATGCCGGTGTAACAATGTGAGATGGTTGATCACCATTTAATTGTAGTATCCACTCACCAAGATCAGACTCAACAACTTCTGCTCCTGCCTCTTGAATAGCTTTATTTAACTTGATTTCTTCCGTTACCATTGACTTCGACTTTACGACTTTTTTAGCATTTTTTTGCTTGATAATCTTTTTAATATATTCATTCGCTTCTTCAGCCGTTGATGCAAAAAATACATTCCCACCACGCTTAGCAACATTTTCACTTAATTGCATTAAATAGTAATCAAGATTTTCAATCGTATGTGAGCGGATTTGTTGACCTAAACGTCGCCAATCTTCCCAATCTCCTAAAATTTCAGCTTGTGTTAAACGTCCAGTTCTAAAACGACCTTGCGCACTAGCGACTGCATGACGGGCAAAGTCATTTTGAATTCCTTCTTCAATTCGTTGTTTATAAGGTACTTCCTTTAACTTTAAACTCATACTTTTCTTCACCCCTTTAATTGACAGTATTTAGAATTTCAGTAATATGAAGGACCTGTACGTCTTTCCCTTCCCGTTGCATACGACCTCCAATATTCATAAGACAAGCCATATCACCGCCAACTAAATATTCTGCTCCCGTTTCAGAAACATGTTGCGATTTTTCTTTCACCATTTCTTGCGATATTTTTGAATTTTTCACCGAAAAAGTACCGCCAAATCCACAACAGTCATAAGCATGAGGAAGTTCAATCAATTCAACTCCTTTAATTTTTTCCAGGAGAATTTTAGGCTCATCTTTAACACCTAATAAACGAGTCATATGACAAGATGGATGATAAGTTACCCGTCCTTTAAATGTAGAACCTACATCTGTAATATTTAAAACATTTACTAAAAATTGGGTAAGCTCATATGTTTTAGCTGAAAGAGATTTAGCAGGTTCTTCCCATACGGGATCCCCTTTAAATATTTTTTCATATTCACGAATCATACTAACACACGAACCAGAAGGACCTACGACATATTCGGAATTTTCAAATGCACGAATCATCTGTTTCATAGATTTTTTAGCTTCTTGGAGATACCCGCTGTTATAGGCAGGTTGTCCACAACATGTTTGGCTTGCAGGAAAGTCAACTACACACCCCAATCGTTCTAAAATTTCAACTGTATTTTTTGCCACATTCGGAAACATGATATCACTTATACATGTAGCAAAGATCGATACTTTCATTGTCAACACCTCTACTTCATAAAACTTCATAACCTACTAATTTAGTACTTTTAATAAATCTTGATTAACACCTTCTAAATGTTTGTACATCGCCATTCGTGCTTCAATTTCATCTCTTTTTTTAATTGCTTTAAAAATTTCGCTATGCTCCCTCAATAATTTTTCTGGACGATTTTCCGAGTACAATAATACTTGTCGTGTTTCTTTAATTGTTTCACGGATGAGATCAGAAACACTTCCCATTAAATGAATTAAAAGATCATTATGGGTTGCATTAGCAATTGCCATATGAAATTCAATATCAGCCTTTGCGGCAGCCTCCTCATCTCCCTTTGCTGCTTCCATTTTACTTAAAGCGTTTTCAATGGATTTTAAATCTGTTTTGTCATGCTTTAATGCAGCAACCCCTGCAGTACCTGCTTCAAGTATTTTACGAACTTCATATAATTCTTTTATATCCTTTGTTTTCATGAGAAAGGCCGTACTTACCGGTAACGTAAATTTTGCGGGATCAAAACCGTTTATATAAGTTCCTTCTCCTTGTCGCATCTCTACAAGGCCCATCGATCGTAACCCACTCAATGCTTCACGAATGGCCGACCTTCCAACACCAAAATTTTCGGCCAATTTTTCAACGGACTCTAACTTGTCACCTGGTTTTAATTGGCCTGTTTTTATCATTTCTATGATTGAATCTGCAACTTCTTCATAAATTTTTTTTGTACGAATTCGTTTATATTTCATCTTTTCATTTTCATCCCCTATCCATTTGATCACGGCAGTAATAAGGTCATCAGATGACTATATTTATATGGTACTGATTTTCTTTTATTTTATCAAATTATTAAGATTTTTTTGTTGAAAAAATAATCATAATTGAAAATGCTGGAATTATACTCCAGCACTCCCTACTGATTATTCTTTAATTTTTCCATAATCATATTTAACTTTTTTTCGATATTATCTAATTGCACTTTTCTTGTTTTGCCTTGTTTGACAATCGAAATAATCAACCAGATGATGGAAACGAAAATTAAAAAAATAAAGAACTGAAAAATCACATCTCCTAATACTATACTTTCAACCATTCACTTCTCCCCCTATACCACTTAAATTTATCGAAAAAAAAAACGAAAATTTCTTATCCAGTCAAGTATACTGTATAGTAAAGTGTTAATTCAATTATTCCTGCAATTTCTACAAAAAATGAGGAGAAGGTGATAGCCAGACGAATTCACAAAATATTAGATTTTGATAAATCACAAACAGTATGAACTGTCCGTAAAACGGGAAAGTCTGATGCTATGTTTATTGATAGGTATGATGGCGGACGCCCATTCAAAGGAACAGCATCAGTCACCTTAAACGAACATGAACGTTGACGTGGTCTTATGGCTCGTGTGCTCGATGCTTACGATTTCAGCACAAAAGCTTTTGCTTTCGCCACTGAATTCGCCGCCAACCCTTCGTTACAAGTCTTCTTCAACAAACGCACCCGTTAACTCAATAAAATATAGATTGAAACAAAAACGTTGAATCCAGCTATAAGAAAAGGCATTTGCCTTTCGTTTTTGAAATTCAGTAATCCCAGTAACTAAAAGCATTATCCCTATGAATAACAATGTATAAGGTATTATTACCCCAGGTGCACCAGTTAACAAGCTATAAATGGGTAATGCCACTATAATGATAAATAAAATAAGTCTAAGTATTTTTAACGATATCCCCCCAACATAAAATAAATTCCTCTCAAATTTCTTACTTAATCATATTTTATTTAGATATGCCTTATAATGAATACATATTTGTAATTATCGTTTTAATCGTTGCTAGTTGAATTTTTGTTTCAGTTATATCTTTTTCTTCAATAGCAACAAGTAGTTTATGAATCGTTTCATATAACTCTTCATACTCTTGTTCAACCCCGATTAATTGTAATTTCCATTTATTGGCATCATAGATATTAAGCAAATCATTCCCCTGGCTTTTCAACTGTCTCCATTCTTTTTGTTCCATCGAATGTTCAAGTTGATCTAATGCATTGGTAAATTCCTCTTTACCTATTAAATTTGAACACCCCGAAAGTATAAGTACAATCACAAACATTCCTATAATTTTTTTTAACATCTTTCCGTCCCACCTTTTATCGTGAATGTTCACGATTATTTTTACCTATACTAAGAAAAGATTACATAAAAACTCAGGGGGTTTAAAAATGCCCGAACTAATCGTTATCGTTATTCGTTCCCTCATTTCCTTTATCGTGTTGCTTTTATTGACTCGATTAATGGGAAAACGACAAGTATCCCAACTTACCTTTTTTGATTATATTGTCGGTATTACTATTGGTTCAATTGCGGCAGAAATGTCTTTTGATCAAAATGTGAGAATTATAAACGGAATCACTTCCTTACTTATTTGGGGACTTATACCATTCATCTTAGCTATAATCAGTTTAAAATCGAGAACATTTCAGCAACTTATTGATGGTAAGCCTACAATTATCATAAAAAATGGAGAGATCCTTGAAAAAAGCATGAAAAAAGTATTTTTATCCATTGAAGAACTCATGCTTCTTTTACGCGAGAAAAATATTTTTAAGATTTCTGATGTAGAAATCGCAATTTTAGAAACGAATGGGCAACTTAGTGTGTTGAAAAAAACATCCCAACAGCCTGTAACTCCACAAATGTTAAAAATGGTATTAAAACAAGAAAAGGCGCCAACTTTACTTATTGTAGATGGACAAATTTTATATAAAAATTTAGCTACATTAGGCTACACCGAGGAATGGTTAATGAAAGAAATACGAAAACAAGGCGCTACGAATACGGATGAGGTATTTTTAGCACAAGTTAGTTCGGATGGGGAACTTTTTGTCGATTTATACGAAGATCATAATGGATCTTAACGCTATCTTTTTTGCCTTTTTATAAAAACATGGGACTATCCAGAAATTAAGTACTAATATTTTGGTTTTGGCGGACGCGCATCCAACGCTTTTGTTACAAAAGCTTATAATGTTCGGGCTGGACTCTGATAATGCTTTACTGTTTCTGCACACAGAAAAATCTTTTTCGTACCGCCTATCCGCCATATCTACTTCAAATTCTACTATTTTGGACAGTCCCATGGATAAGATCAAAGGTTATACTTCTTTATCACTTCTATACTCTAAAATATCCCCAGGCTGGCAATCCAATGCCTTACAAATCGCATCCAAAGTTGAAAAGCGAATCGCTTTTGCTTTGCCATTTTTCAATATTGAGATATTTGCCATTGTAATGCCAACCTTCTCTGAGAGCTCTGTCACACTCATTTTTCGTTTTGCTAACATCACATCAAGATTTACAATAATGGCCATAATATCACCTCAGACTGTCAAATCATTTTCAGTTTTTATATCTACTGCTTCTTGTAACAGTCTTTGTAAAAGGGCTGCAAAGACAGCAATAAGAAACGATGCAAAAACGACAACCATCCCAATAACCATGATTCCAGGCGCATCATCCAATTTGGCAACAAAGTATAAAAAAGGCAAAATAACAATATAAATACCACTAATGAACCATGCACAACATTTAATTTTCTTTAGAGCATAAACAGAAATTTGTGAGAATGCTTGCCTTTTGTCAATATAATGTAATAGCTTATAAGCCTGGTATAACGCAAAGAAAAATGGGATCATTGTTAAGGAGATGCCGATGACAATGGGATAGAGTATATGGGCATAAGTCGTGTTAAAAGGGTTTTGGATTAAATAGGGTAATCCTAATAGGATGAAAGCAATCGCGGGACTGGCTAACAGAAAAACTGCCATTTTTAATAAGAGCGTTGACGCTCGTTCCATATTGAACACCTCACATCATTGGGATGTTATTGATTATAAACGACATTTTATTGTTTTTCAATAAATATTTATTAAATTATAATATTTTCTTTCAAAAATAATGAGCACTTTCCTGTATAGAAATGCTCACTTTTACCTTTTATAATATTTTATCAATCCAACTTATTGGTTGAAGTTTTCATTTCTTGTTCCGATGGATGGAGAAAAATATCAAAATATGTTCCATCAGTAAATTTTATCACGACAGACTTTGTCGTAATAGCAACTTCTTCTACTGTTTTCCCTTTGAATTGATCAGGCACTACGACACATTCATTCGTTTCCATAAAAACTCCTCTCATCAATTACGTTATCTCAAAGTGAAAGACTGTACCTAGAGTCTACCATCATTCTTATAATCAACCACATCATTACATAGTACAATCATGGTGTTCTCTTACTGCAGTGCTAATGGCTCAATCTAATTAAATTTTACAAACCTCGAATACGATCCAAAATAATTTGATTACGATGTCCATCTTCAATCAAAGGTAAGTCATTATCCATTTTATTAAAGGCTATAAACTCATAAACTTTTTCTAAAAATGGATAAAATGCTGGATAATACTCGCTCGCTTCTTTGGACAAATGTTGCGGAACTTTTAACTGTCTAAGTGGGTCTAACTTTTTTAAGCGATCACTAGCCTTTCCAAAACGAAGTTGTTGATTATTGATTAAACTAATCGTCCCTCTACTACCATATATATTGATGCGAGAGCCAAAACCGTGGTTAACGCCAGAAATGAACTGAATGGAAAAGGTACTACGACTTTTCATCTTGCCATGAATAAAAAATGCATCATCTGCATCTCGCTTTTCACCGGCACCGTTCGGGATATGAGTATGCAATAAACCATTTACCACTTGTACATCATCTTGTAAAAGCCATGTTAAACAATCAATCATATGGCTGCCTGCCGCCCCAAGCATCCCACCGAATTTATCCTTTTCTCCTTGCCAACCTTGTTTCGTCGTTTGTAAATAATGATACTGCGGTATGGACACATGATGTTCAAAATGTAATATTTTCCCAATGAGATCATCTTTTAACATTTGTTTCATTTTTTGCCGAATGGGAAGGAAGCGCCATTCAAAATCAATGATTACCTTCACCTCCGATTCTTTGGAGAGCTGAAGTAATTGCTTTGATTCCTTACTATTCATCGTAAATGGTTTCTCACAAACAACATGTATCCGTTTTTGCATCGCACTTTTAACCATTTCATAATGATTAGGAGGTAAAGAACTAACGAACAATAGGTCTAATTCCTCAGCTTCTAACATTTTTACCCAGTTTCTATAATGTTTCGGTGGATTATTCCAATAGAAAAATTCATCCGGTAATTGATGGCGATGCATCGTACTGACCGCAACTACCTCCATATGTGGATGCATACTTATGATTGGAGCTTGGACAGATAAACCAAATCCACCACCAATAATCCCAACCTTCAAACATTGTCACCTCCCTCATTTCGAATAAATATCCAATCAACTACTTGTTTTTTAAAATCAGTATATGGAATTTAATTCGAAATAACTAGTATTTTAATCTGAATATTATGATATATACGGAATGATTTACGACTATTCTTTTATTATCAAATATTGTTATGGTTTGATATACGGCAAATATTGCAAGCTATTACGTTTCCAAAGGAAACTAAAGTTCCTTTTAAATTACTTCAAGATAAGAATACGATTCATAAAAGGTTTGGGTACAGCCCAAACATAGCCCAAGCAAAGTGAATATTTTATTGATGAAGAAAGAAAGGAGGAATGTCCTTATGTATTATCATGTTTCATGGCCGCAATACGAAGATATAGATCAGCCAATGGATCGAAATCTTTTGGAACAGTGTCAAAAATATATGAATTACCATGTAACAGTGCAAATGAGTGACGGAGCACACTTTGACGGAATTATTGATGATTTTGATGATGAAGGAATAACGATGCTCGTTCCTGAATGGGTAGAAGATGAACATGAAGACGAAGGAACAAGACAATTTGCCTATGGTTATGGTCGTCCACGGAGAAGATACCGTCGTTTTCGTCGACGCAGATTCCCCTTCCGCTATTTTAGAAGAATATTCCCAATTCCTTATTACTACCCTTATTATCCTTGGTATTGATTGACCGATTCTTAGTCAAACATAAAAATTTTTCAATAAAAAAGTTGATATTACTACTGTTTAAAAAAGCTTGTTTTGAATCATGTTCAAAACAAGCTTAGTCAATTTTGCTTAATTTATTCTTACGTAGAAACACAAAGGATTGTTTCTATAAGGCCTTTCTGTTTTTTAAAATAAATAAAAAGGAGCCCACTTAAACTTAGGAAAATGTGATTTATATATATCTCCGTTGTACACTCCGTCCATCATAGGAAAATAATATGGGCTTCTCTTCTACGACAGTTTCCAGATGGACGTTTCGTCCCCAAAGTTGATAAATATATGGCAAGACTTTTTCTAAATATTTAAGATCAAGCTCAATTCCTTCATAATGATGTTTTAAATATAACTCCCCGTTTTTCAAATAATCACCATCATTTACGGTAATATATGGAAAGCCACCATTAATTCGCATATTCACTAACTGATCACGAACATTTTCCCAGTTTTTGTCGACAATTTTATACTCCCTTCCTTGTTTTTGGAAAAGGTACATGTCTTCCCGCATGACAAGCTCTTTTGTTAAATAATTCCGCAAGAAAGATTGGTCTGACTCAATTTCACGCACTTCAAAAATTTTTTCACGACCACTTCCCGGTTTAACACCTAACTTTTTCATTTCTTCAGTTGGATTATTGTACCGTTCTTCTATATCTTCGAAAATTTTTAATCCTAAATAATAAGGATTAATACTCGTTTTCGACGGTTGAACCACCCCAGCATTTAACTTAGCAAATTCAAGAGCCTCATCACTAGTTAAATCCATCTCACGTAAAATACGTTGATGCCAGAAAGATGCCCAGCCTTCGTTCATAATTTTCGTTTCTAATTGTGGCCAAAAATATAACATTTCTTCACGAATCATTGTCATAATATCCCTTTGCCATTCTTCCAATTCACGACTGTATTGAATAATAAATAACAAAACATCTTTTTCCGGGTGTGGTGGGAACTTTTTCATCCTTTTTCGCTTTTTTGGTTTTGGCATATTTCGATTTTCTAAATACCATAAATCATCATATGGTGTGCTTTGCACCGGTTCCTCTTCCTCATATTCTACATCATCTAATGTCCATTCAAGGGTTGGACGGACTAAAGATGGATCAATATGTTCTTCAATCGCTAAAACCGCATCCAAGAAAGATTCTACTTCTTGACGGCCATATTCGATTTCATACTGACGGATTCGTTCCGCTGTCGCTGCCATGCTTTCAACCATATCGCGTTTTGTATTTTTAAAACGAACATTGTTTTTAAAAAAATCACAATGAGCTAGAACGTGAGCAACGATAAGCTTATTTTGAATTAAAGAATTTGAATCAAGTAAGAAAGCATAACAAGGGTTTGAATTAATAACAAGTTCATAAATTTTACTTAATCCTAAGTCATAGTGAAGTTTCATTTTAAAAAACTGTTTTCCAAAACTCCAATGGGAAAAACGAGTTGGCATACCGTATGCACCGAATGTATAAATAATGTCTGCAGGACAAATTTCATAACGCATCGGATAAAAATCTAATCCAAATCCTTCAGCAATTTCTGTAATTTCCTCAATTGCTCGTTGAAGTTCCTTATGTTCTTCGGCTAACATATCGCACTCCCCCCTTGTTCTGTTATCAATAATTTATGACAGTTTCGAGGGAATGATTACATACTATTGTTTCATTCGTACCAAACCTTTTTTATGGAAAGAAAAAAATGGGTCTGTCGAAAAGTATTTTCTATCCTTTCATGAATTGATAAAATATATGATATAGTTAAAATTAATCGAATATCAATATGATTGGGGGGATTGTACCTTGGAACTTCGTCAATTACGATATTTTGTTGAAGTTGCTGAAAGAGAGCATATGACTGAAGCTGCCGAAAATTTACATGTAGCGCAATCAGCTGTAAGTCTTCAAATATCAAAATTAGAAGATGAATTAGGGGTTACATTGTTTGAACGGGTTGGTCGCAATTTAAAATTGACCGATATTGGCCGAACATTTTTATTTCATATAAAAAAAGCTTTACAAGATATTGATTATGCAAAATCAAAGGTAGAGGAATATTTAGATCCGGATCACGGAACAGTGAAAGTTGCCTATCCATCCAGTTTCGCTAACCATATTCTCCCTACAGTCATTTCAAACTTTAAATTACACTATCCCGATGTAAAATTTCATTTACGTCAAGGCACTTATGCCTATTTGCGTCATGCAGTTAAAAATGGAGATATTAACATTGCTTTTATGGGACCTGCTCCTCCAGATGATGCTGAATTAAAAGTACATATTTTATTTACCGAAAAATTTTATGTTCTTGCCCCTATCCATCACCGGATTGCAGATCGGGAAGAAATATCACTTCATGAATTAAAAAATGATGACTTTGTCCTTTTCTCGGAAGGATTTATTCTACGTAAAATTGTAATTGACGCTTGTAGTCAAGCGGGTTTTCTCCCAAACATTACGTCTGAAGGTGAAGATATTGATGCGATTAAAGGGTTGGTTTCAGCAGGAATCGGACTAAGCATCCTCCCAGAAAACACCCTTTATCATAGTACTCCGAGGATGACGAAAAAGATACGTATTACCCAACCAGACGTAAGTCGATCCGTTGGTATTATCGCTTCAAAGACAAGAGAACTTGCTCCATCAGAACGAATTTTTTATCAATTTGTTACTGAATATTTCTCAAAGTTACAAGGATTTAATCAATAATTTCTCACTCATTACTTTTTATGATAGCCATTTCGGATGCCAAATAAAATCCGACAAATTGATTACGAATCCATTCTTCATGAAATTTCTCCATTGGTGGATGGCTTTCGCCTTCATGATCCGTTAATTCTAACGTAAATGCAGGACGCCCGTATTCTTCAATAAACCAGTCCGTAAATCCACCACCAGTCGCATCGATTGAAGGAGTATCAAGTCGATAACCCGTCAATTTGGCCAAACTGCTTGCTAAAAAATAATCACGAAAAATATTTTGGCGGTCACCGTATTGCCAATAAATGACATGACCTGCAGAGTGATAAGCAATTGCTGACTTTGGATTTATATCTTTTACAAATTGTATAAAGGCTTGTACTTCTTTCCCTTCAATCGGTTGTTTTCCTTTATAGCCTTTAAATGACGGTCCGTCTTCTGTCGGTAATTCATCCCAACCTGCCGGATATTGTCGATTTAAATCTAAACCAAGACCATTCGCTTTCCAACGCGTAAAATCCATGCTACCTTTATTCATTAAAATTAATTTACGCTTATATTGTGGCGGTAGTTCTCCTTGCTGAATATCAACACCATCTGGATTTAACATTGGTACAAACCAAATGGCAACATCGTCTAAAATGGCTGGATCAAATTCACCGAACATTTCCCCTGTTTGATATGTTTCAGCATAACGTTCTAACATCACCATTAATAAATTTGTTGAAATCCACTCCCGAGCATGATGGGTACCTACCAATACAATATTTTCCTCACCTTTCCCTAATTTTACTGCCCAAATTGTTTTTCCAAACTCACTCTTCCCAATTTCTCTTATTTCAAGTACGTTGCGGTATCGGTCTGTTAACTTTGCTAAATCTTCAACAAGCTGATTATAGTGATATGGATCTTGTGATTGTACAATATAGTCCGCAAAAGTCTTTGTTGGACTAAATAAAAGAAATAAAAGAAACACGATCATCTTCGTTTTCAATCCAATCACTTCCAATTAGATACTTTTTCATTTTTATTTTTCTACAGTTCCGTTTTTAAACTCAACGAATATACTGGAAAATTGATACGATCTTAAAAAATATGGCTTGTAAAGTTTTACTTCGTAAATTAATTTCCTAACTGCTTAAAATACTAATAACTCCTGCATAAGGGGGGTTCAAATGAATAAAGCAGATTATGATCGTGCATTATATTACACCTATCATTCCCAATGGGATAATTTGCTTTTACTAATGGTCCGCACAAAGGATGATTTTTTATCAAAGAAAATTGAACATTTTTTACACGCGTATTATTATCAAAATGATCATTCATTAGTGGAAAATTATTTAATTGCTCTGTTACAATATGCAGATCACGCTAATGAACAGCTTACTTATATGCAACAAGAAGCAATATTTTCCGTCTAACTGGTGAGGACGAAAGAAACAGGCTTGGCCTAACAGATCGTTAGGTCTTTTTTAGTTGTTGAATTGTTCCTAAATTATGAAATGTTCGTTAAAACCAAATAATATTGTAAGCATTATAAAAAAACATATGTTAAAATAATCCATAGTTTAGATTAGACAAGTCATGTATTTCAATTCATGATAAGGGGTGGACTTGTTGGCTAATAAAAAAATAGATAATTTGTTCTTTTTTAGTTGGCTCGTTTCCATTATTGCCACTTTTGGGAGTTTATATTTTTCAGAAATAAAAAATTTTGTTCCTTGTGAATTGTGTTGGTATCAACGGATTTTCATGTATCCACTGGCGATTTTGCTATGTATTGCCTACATACGAAAAGAATGGAAAATGAGTCTTTATGCATGCATATTGTCTGGTATAGGTGGTTGTATTTCGTTATATCATTATTCTATTCAAAAAATTACAAATTTAGGTGAACATGCCATTGGCTGCAGTGTCGGGATTCCATGTACAGCACAATACATAAATTGGTTTGGGTTTATCACCATTCCATTTTTAGCATTAATAGCATTCATTCTTATATTTAGTACAAACTTAATTATTTGGAGAAGCATAAGGGGGAATTAACATTGAAAAAAGTATTAATCTTTGGCGGTATTATTGTTGTTATTTTTGTTGCAATAGCCTTTTTAACTAAGATGGCAAATCCAGATTATTATAAAAATGCAATCACTCCTGAACAATTAGAAGAAGACTTAGCTAGTGGAGAATCACAAACGGTATACTTTTATAGCCCAACATGTTCACACTGTCAAGCAGCCTCTCCTATTGTATTTCCAATGGCCGAGGAACTAGGATTTGAACTAAAACCATATAATGTTGACGAACATCCTAGTACTCAATACAAGATTACATCAACACCAACAATTATTCATTTTGAAGATGGTAAAGAAGTAAGTCGAATTGAAGGGAATGTTGGCGAAGAAAAATTTAAAGAGTTTTTTGAAACAAATGTGGTCGACGATTAATACGTAATATCCAAGGGGGGACTTGTAGCATGGAATGTGCACATTCCCCCTTGTTTCTTAGGAACGACGATTTTGCACATCTTCAATTAAGAGTTTGTATTCATGAAACAACGTTTTTTACGCCTTCCTTAAAAAATGTTTTCAAAAAAATTTAGTGTTCGCTGTTTTTATGCGAATCCTTCTTAAACTGCTTAAAAAGAGTCGATGAACTCACTTTTTTATCGAATTCTTCTTAAAATCTGTTTTCAGCACGCTCGTGAACGCACTTTTTCTGCGATTCCGCATGAAAATCTGCTTTCAACCACCTTATGAACGCACTTTTTCCTCAACTCCTCCACAAAAACTGCTTTCAAAAGGCCAATGAACTCACTTTTTTTATCGAATTCTTCTTAAAATCTGTTTTCAGCACGCTCGTGAACATACTTTTTGTTCGAATCCCTCAAAGAAACTGTTTTCAGCACATAATGAATGCTTTTTTCCAAATAGACTATTTCAGCACATTTTTACTTCTTCATTGTCTACCACTGTTCATACATCTCTTCTTCCACAATAGCTTGCAAGTCATAAGAATCGATAACAATGATTTGGTAATCATGATGTTCTGCATATTGATCGGCAAGTTCTTTTATGTATTTTGGTGAACCACCTTTTTCATCATCATAAACAATTAACAATCCATCCGAATTGCGAATGACAAACTTGTTTTTTTCACGAAACTGCCATGGTCCTTCATATGGACGGTTTGTAACAGCGGCATGATATTCTGCAAACATTAAGATTTCTTGGTATTTTTCTTGTTTGTCTTCTTTCCAATTTTTTTCTTGATCTAAAAAAGGTGTAATGACGGCATACTTTAATTGTGGATAATCCATCTGCAAATCCATTATCACTTCTGCCGCCCACGTTTCAACGCCTAATTGACCGCTTAAAATCACCCATTCTAAATTTTCCTCTTCAATTAACGTTATTAACTGTCGTCTAATCGCCTTTTTTATGATATCAACTCCAGGATGCTGATCATTAAAAACACCTAATTCGTGTTGTTTATATCCTGTTAGTACGATTCGTTTTAACATATTTTCACCTAACCCTAATTACCGTTGATTTACACATTGATTATAGCATAAGAAAAAAAGCAACCGATCACTGACCGATTGCAAGTTTTTATTACATAATGAATTGATTGGATGGTTTAATATATACACTATCAGTTTCTAAGCCAAAATCGCGTTTTTGTAAAAATTGTTCATATGAAAAAGGAAACGAAAAACCAAGTTCCTCTAAAATTTGGACATTGCGTTCATACATTTCTTGATATTTACTTTTTTCCAAGCCATTGGATTCAATTAAAAAGATCAGGGTTTCTAAACTCGAAATTATTTGATATGATTCTTTCAGTGTACCAGTCAATTCATTTTTACCTAAAATATTTAAAAAATTCATCTTTTCAAATTTGGATATTTCTTCTTCTGAAAAATATACAGGGAAAACAGAAGAATAAAAATATTCAACTAAATTTTTTATTTTCAATTCTTGTTCTGTCGTTGAAGCATACACGATCTTCAAGATGTAACCCACCTTTATTACATATTTACTCCATCTTGATGTTAAGCATATCATTAGAATAACATAGGAATTCCTAGAATGATTGTGGTAATTTGAGGTAATCTAAGGGTGATCAAATGCATATTGTAAAAAAACAAAACAGCGATTTAATCATTACAGTTCCTAAGGAATGGGACGGGCTAACCATCGAAGACGTATTAAAAAAGGAATGGCATTTATCCAAAAAAACGATACACCTTATACGAATGGATAAATTAGTAGCCATAAATGGAAAAAACGTCCGTTTTTCCGAACGCTTACAAAAAGGACAAAAATTCATTATTCATAATGTTTTACAATACGAAGATTACGGTTATGAGCCATATCCAGTCGATTTTAATGTGCTATATGAAGATGATTTTTTACTTATCGTAAACAAACCTGCAGGAATCGCAACCCATCCGAATAAGCAAGAGGATATACAGACATTAGCAAACGGGATTGCTTACTACTTACAGGAAAAAGGAGAACGTTGCAAAGTCCATCATGTACATCGTCTTGACAAAGATACATCTGGGGCGATTTTATTTACGAAATCTTCGTTTGTCGGGGCGATTTTAGACCATCAGTTAACAGAACGAAAAATTAAACGGACATACACCGCCATTGTTCATGGAAAATTAAAAAAGAAAAGAGACATCATCCGGGCAAAAATTGGTCGTGATCGTCACCATCCAACACGTAGACGCGTATCACCTACTGGACAAGATGCCATTACCCATTATGAAGTAATTGCTTTCGATGCGAAGAAAAATGTAAGTCAAATCAGATGTGAATTGAAAACAGGAAGGACACATCAAATCCGTGTTCATCTTGCACATATTGGTCATCCTCTTGTCGGAGATACTCTCTATGGTGGAAAACCGATATTTTATAGACAAGCATTACATGGACAATTTCTAACCTTTATTCATCCATTCACATTGGAAAAAATAAAGATCGAAGCACCATTTATCGATAATTTTCCGACATTATGCTAAATCTAAATACGTAAGTTTTTCCATATCCATGAATCGGTTTAAAATATATTCTAAAAAAGATAGGTAGTCATGATAAAAATGATTCGAATGCAAATGGTGATATTCCAAAAAGTTCAGCTATACCACTATAAACACCGAACAGCGATTTAGGGATTGAGGATTTTTTATTTACTCATTCAACTCTCTATCATGACGAAATAGGGGAGAAAATGTTTCAAAAGATTTAGGATAGGTAGCTAAATTTAAAAAGCTCCTATCCTATATTCTTTAGAAAAATAAATCTGGGTCTTTAAATAAACGTGTGTTTTTATCCAATTGATCAATTTGTTCCATATCTTCAGCGGTTAATTCAAAGTCAAAAATGTCAGCATTCTCCTTAATTCTCGATGGCGTTACTGATTTAGGAATGATCACAATATCATTTTGCAAGTGCCAACGTAAAGTCACTTGTGCTGGAGTTTTTCCGTATTTTTTCCCAATTTCAGCTAAAACAGGATCATCTAATACTTGACCCCTACCTAATGGTGACCAAGCTTCCACAACAATGTCATGTTGTTTACAAAACTCACGTAATTCTTTTTGTTGGAAATAAGGGTGTAATTCAACTTGATTTATAACCGGTTTTTCTTCCGAATGTTCCATTAGCGTTTGTAAATGATGTGGCTTAAAATTACTGACTCCAATTGCCCGAACGCGACCATCACGATACAATTTTTCCAAAGCACGCCATGTATCTATAAATGTATCTTTTCCTGGCCAGTGAATTAAATATAAATCAACATAATCAAGCCCTAACTTACTAATGCTTTTATCAAATGCTTTTAACGTCTTCTCATAACCATGATCTGTGTTCCATACTTTTGTTGTTACAAAAATTTCTTCTCTCGGAATCCCGCTTTCTTTTATCGCTTTACCAACACCTTCTTCATTTTCATAAAGGGCGGCAGTATCAATGGCACGATATCCAACTTCTAAAGCGGTTTTAACAGATTCAATTACTTCATTTCCTTCTTCTACTTTATATACCCCTAAACCAAAATACGGCATTTTTACACCATTATGTAATAGAACTGTTCCTTGTAATGATTTTCCCAAAGGAAAATCCCCCTTTCATATATATGTAGAAAAATCTTAACTATATTTTAGCACGTTACAGGCAAGCTCGCATTTAATACAAATTTCTTTTCATCTATAATTTTCATGTTATTTTTGGATATAATACAAACTAAACAAGGAGGTTGACCAATGAAAAAACAATTTCTTTTTCTATTTTTCATATTAGTTGGATTCATCTTTTATGGTTGTAATAACGATGAAGATAAAGTAACAAATCCACCAGATGATGCACCAGCAGAACAAGAAAATGGCAATCGTACGGATCAATTAGATGATGAAGTAGATAATAATCAGTCATCAAAGGATACCAACCAAAACGGAATGCAAAATGGACGGGAAATTCATTTTACAAGCTTTGATTTAGATATTGATTATGCAGATAATAAAGAGTTTGACGTTGATTATGAAAATGATACCGATGGAATGGAAGCAGAGTTAAAGGATACTGTAAAAGGAAACGAACATTTACAAGGAGATGTCGCTTTTAATCGGATTAGTCCTGTTTTTGAAAATTTTGACTTTGACAAAAACTCATCAGATGATGATGTCATATCCCAAGTACTAAAAGGATTCGATCTTGATGATAATTTCATCGAGTTTGAATTAGAGATTAGCTATGAAGATGGAACAAAGAAGGAATATAAAAGAAGAAAATAAGGTTCAAATCATTAAAGGGGGATAAATTGTCCCCCTTTTCTTTAAAACGATCACGATTGACGTGTAAGACTTTTTTGAAATAAAGTATGATGATAAGAAATAGTCTTTTATTCTGAGATAAACATCATAATCACTCTAAACCAATCATCATTTTATGGATAGCCCCATCACAACTCTCCCCACACGTTATATGATAATTAAGACTTAGAAAGACCGGCCTTCCATTGTTTTTTTGAACGATTAGATGGATCTTTCCAAAACATAGATAGCATAATCCCCAATACCATTACAATTGCAGCAAAATAATAAGGATAGTCAATATTTATATCAAATAATAATCCACCTATTATCGGACCGCATATATTTGCCAAACTTGTAAACATGGAATTCATTCCACTAATAAAACCTTGTTCATTACCTGCAATATTGGAAAGATATGAAGTAACTGCTGGACGAAATAAGTCAAAACCAATAAATAATGTAAAAGTAACAAAAATAATTGTCCAGTATGATTGAACGACCGTCATGAAATATACTAAAACAGCCGAAACTATTAAACAATAACGAATGAGTTTAATCTCACCCCAAATTCGTACAAGCCAATCAAATAAAACAACTTGAAATAAAGCACCAATAATTGAGCCACCCATAATGACAATAGCAATATCTTTAGGTTGAAAATGGAATTTATGATCTGTATAAAGACTAAAAAAAGACTCGAAAGCAGCTAAGCCAAAGGAAATAACAAATATTAAAATGAGTGGAATAAAAAAGAGTGGGGCCAAAATCTTTTTCAACCCATTTTTTCGTTCCAATGTTGGTACAATTGAACTTTCTTCTTTCCGTTCTGGTTCAGTTAATAAGATGATTGATAAAACTCCTGCCAACATACCTAATCCTCCAGCGAAAAAGAACGGGACACGTGTCCCAATTTCCGCTAAAATACCACCAATTCCTGGTCCGATAATAAAACCTGTACTGATCGCAGCTGACATATATCCCATCGCTTTCGGACGATTATCCATTGTTGTTATATCGGCAATAAAAGCGGTAACTGCAGGCATAATCATTGCCGCACTGACACCACCAAGAACGCGTGAAATAAATAAAGTACTTACTTCTTGACCAATTCCGAATAAAAATTCAGAGATCCCAAATATAAATAACCCAATAACAATTACAATCTTCCGTCCAATGGAATCTACTGCTTTTCCGGCAAACGGAGAGACGATTAATTGGGCGATTGCAAAAGTTGCAGTGAGATAACCAACGGTAGTTCCCGTAATCCCCAGTTCATTAATTAACGAAGGCATTACAGGTATGATTAGGCCAATTCCTAGAAAAGCAAGGAAAATATTTAGCAGCAACAAACCTAAGGTAATGTTGTATTTTTTCATGTTTCCTCTCCTTATCCAAACGAGCAGCGAGATTAATTTAGAGCTCTATTTTAGATTATACTGTGTTTTTTGCAAAATAACATAAAAAAATGATGGGAAGTTTTGTCACTTTCCATCACTTTTTAAACAATAAAGATAAAGTATAAATTAAACAGAGGTTTTATTTTTTAATATATTTTTATCAATTTTACCAACAATAAATAAGCCTTGAATTTATAGCAGTTTAAATCATTATCAATAAATTCATCATTATGTGTAATTATACTCATTCAATTTGGAATACCTTATTCAGTACGGTGTTTCATATAAAACTATATTTAAATGATAAAAACAAAATTCGTAATTTAATAAGTACAAAAAAGGTGATTTTCTTATGCAAGATCGAGGAATTAAGTGGAAAGGCTTTTTTCATGCTAGAAATGCTAAAAATATATGAAGGTGAAAAAGCTAGTTTTAAACAAATATGAATAATTGACAATGAGGATGTGTGAATCGTCTACACTCTATTTTTATATTACAATTCGTACTTAACTGACAACTTTTATTCAGTTTGTTAAAATTATTATATATTTTCAAAAAAGGAGTGTTTTTTTTGATATCATTTCCAAAACCTGATGTTGAACAATTTTTTCAAACTTTAGTTGTCGAGAATTTCACCGTTTCCCCCGATGAAAAACAAATTGTATTTAGCACAAATTTGAATGGCCACTTTAACCTTTGGGCAATGGATTTACCAAATCAGTTTCCCTATCCACTAACCTTTAAAAATCAAAGTGCAGAAGTTGTTCACTATGCAAAAAATGGAGAGTTTATCATTGCAGGATTTGATAATGACGGAGATGAAAATACTCAACTTTATGCACTGGCACCAAAAGGAGGACGACTAATTCCTCTACGTACAAATGAAGGAGTACGACATTTCTTCCTCCATTTAACAGAGGATGGTAAACGACTTTATTATGCAAGCACAAAGGAGAATCCTACATATTTAAACTCATATGTTTATAACATTGAAACTGGTGAGGAAAAACTAATAATAGAAGGAGCAACCGCTCCAACCTTTATATATGCTGTTAACCCGAATGAAAAGAACTTGGTTTTTGTCAAACAATTTGGTAACACGAACTCTTTAGCCTATTTGTTGGCAGACCAAAAGGAATATTTATTAACACCAGCAACGGATAAACAACATACGGTAACGGACGTTGTATACACATCCGAAAATGAAGTGTACTTTATTACCAATTATGATGCTGACCGTTCTTATCTAGCAAAGTTTGAAATTGATACAAAGAAATTTTCAAAAGTACTCCAATTAGAACAAGAAAACTTTCAATTTATTAGTTTCTCAGAAAAAGATCAAGTACTGTATCTTGTTGGAGCTTATGGTGTAGAAGACCGTCTATATTCCTTAGACCTTTCTTCAGGAGAACATAAACGTATTTCGCTTCCAGTTAGTGTAGTCGAAAAAATTGTTGTTGCAGATAGTGGGAACTTATATATTCAAGGTCGGTCAGCCATTCGTCCGAATAACTTGTTCAAATCAACGGACAAAGGACTATCATGGGAAGAACTGACTCATTTCCGCGTCCCAGGTGTGTCTGATGAAGAACTTGTCGAACCGGAAGTATTAACCTACCCTTCCTTTGATGGCTTAGAATTGGAAGCTTTATTTTTCCGCGCCAAAGAAGAAAACAATAACGGACATGTCATTTTATGGCCACATGGTGGTCCGCAATCAATAGAACGAAAATGGTTCAGGGCTATGTTTCAATTTTTAATTAATCGTGGTTATTCCATTTTCGCACCAAACTTTCGGGGTTCCTCTAACTATGGATTAAAATTTATGAAAATGGTGGAAGGGGATTGGGGACACGGTCCACGACTTGATAATATACATGGGCTCGATTGGCTTATTGAAAATGGTTATGCCGAACGTGACAAAATTTTATTAATGGGCGGTAGTTATGGAGGATATATGGCCTTGTTATTACATGGTCGCCATGCTGATTATTTTAAAGCCGTTGTTGATATTTTTGGAGTAAGCAATCTATTCTCCTTTATACAATCCGTACCAGAATTTTGGAAACCATTTATGAGTCAATGGGTCGGTGATCCAGAAAAAGATAAGGAAAAATTAACTGAGTTTTCACCAATCACTTGGTTAGATGGAATGACAAAACCGATGCTCGTCATCCAAGGTGCCAATGATCCACGTGTCGTAAAAGCGGAATCAGATCAAATTGTTGAAGCATTAAGGGAAAAAGGACGTGACGTTGAATATATTGTATTACCTGATGAAGGACACGGCTTCTCTAAAAAGGAGAATGAGATATTAGTATACCGAAAGATACTAGAATTCTTCGATCGCTTTATTTAAGTTTTGTATTTAGGGGCGTTCAAAAACACCAAAATCATAGATTTGAAAGAAAATGGCGGCGTCTCCAGTGGGAGCAAACGTGCTTGCACTTAAGGTGACTGGGGCCGTGCCACTGGATGTACGTCCGCCATCGTACCTATCAATGATCCCAGAAAATCAAACTTTCTGGACAGACTTTTTTTAGCCACTTCAAAGAGGAGAAAAAACTCTACATTGATTGGAATTCTTACATTACCCATCTGGTGCATTGTATTTTGTATGAATCTTCTATCTATAATAGAAAAAATTAAACATGAAGATGTTGAAGGATATCTAAAAAATAAAATTTAGTTTGCAGTATCATTTGTCATTATTATCCTGATTATTGCTGTATTATGATAATAAGTACCTGCCTTTATGGCAATTGTTTCCCATTAAAATAATTTATCGTTCTTTTGATAAGGTTGCATTTCCATTCATCAAAAGATTTTCATATATTATTCTCTTCATATCTCTAGTAGAATATGTTTTTTCTACTAGAGTATGTTTCTTTGTGTAAAATGACTATCATTCACATTTTTAGGCTGAAAAGGCGCACGATATCCATCCCAAAGGACGACGCCATAACTTTTCCATTCATCTACTATCATTGTACGAAAATAGCAAAATGGCCTGTAAAACTCTATACAGCGAGTCAACTTAATTGTTTGCCCTCGTAATGACTTCTTTTTCATTTGTATATATTGTAATAGCAATGACCTATATGTAGCAGGTTTTTCTTGCATTCTTGAATCAAAATCGTAAAGAATATCCCTCAAAAATGTACCGATTATTTATAGCGATTGTGAATGTTATTTAATTTGTATGTAGCCTTTTGAAATTCATAAACTTCCATTGATAAAGCAAGATAGCGTTTGTTATATAAAACTTGAAAGTGTTCTTGAATTTGATTAAAAACGGCATCACTAATCTTTTTAATATCCTCTTCAGAACGACCTTTACCAAGTTTTAATGTTGCATGGACAAAGGCATCATTATGACTTCCATCGGCAACAACATAATGATTTAATTCGATGGCTCTAGATCGTAATCCTCCGATAGGAATGATTTCTGGAAAGGATAGTAGTACATCATTAACTTTTTTTAATAGTTCTTGAATTTTTCCTTCCTCTTTAATGTTATCCGTATATTCAAGGATAAAATGTGGCATCAATCACTCACCTTCTCATCTAATTTTTTGCTGTAAAAAGATTCTGCAACTATAGTATTTACTAATCGACCAAGTCCTTCAATTTCCGTTACCACTTCATCCCCTACTTTCGTATCAACAGAACCTTTTGGAGTTCCTGTTAAAATCACATCTCTAGGATTTAATGTCATGAACCCGCTCAAATATTCGATCAGTTCAGGAATACTTATAATCATGTCACTTGTATTTCCTTCTTGAGTCTTTTCACCATTAACAAAAGTTTGCAGTTTTAAGTTCATTGGATCTTGTATGTCCTCTGCGTCCACAAGCCAAGGACCAATGGCAGTAGATGAATCACGATTTTTCACTCGTAAATTTGGACGATAATAGTTTTCTAAATAATCGCGGAAAGCATAATCATTTGCAATCGTGTATCCTCTTATATAATCATAAGCATCTTTCGCCTTTACATTCCGAGCCATTTTACCGATCACTACCGCTAATTCACATTCATAGTGCATAAATGTAACATCCGAGGGACGTACCGTTTTACCACGATGTCCGACGATTGTATTTGGCCCTTTTAAAAATACTAATGGTTCTGATGGTGTATGAAATGATAACTCTCTCGCATGTTCAGCATAATTTAAACCTAAAGCAAAAATCGTTTGTGGAACAAAAGGAGGAAGCCACACTACCTCATCTTCCATTACGATTTTCCCATTTGTAAGCTGAATGCCCTCACCTAACTGAATGGCATCATAGATAACCCCTTCGTATGCAACTCTTGCATGTTTCATATTTTTTCACCTACCAACGTTTCCTCACATTTCAAAACGTTTTCTAATTTTCCAATCCCTTCAATTTCGACTGTTACATGATCATCTACCTTAGCTAGTGGAGCATTTTCCGGAATCCCAACCAACAATACATCACCTTTATTTAACGTCATAAATTCAGTTACATCAGCAATCAGTTTACTAATCGGACGAACTAAATTAGCTGTACTATTTACTTGTTTTAGTTCACCATTCACATACACACGAATAACCAAATGATCTGGATTTTTAATCTCCTCCTTTTTCACAATCCAAGGACCAATAGGACAAAAACTGTCTCTAGCTATTTCTTTAACGGCTGGACGATAAATACTTTCATGGGGAATTTGTACATCATTGACAATTACATATCCGAAAACATAATCGAATGCGGACTGTTCAGTAACTTTTGTTGCTGCTTTTTCAAAAACAATTCCTAATGCTGCACCCATTTTTAAACTTTCAACTTCTTTTGGTACGTAAATGGATGAACCGTTTGCTACATGTGTATTGATAGGTTTTATATATAAAACTGGGGCTTTTGGAGGTTGTTTGTACGGACTTTCATTCATTTTTGATTCGAATTGTTGATAGGCTCCATTATAATTTAATAATGTGCCATATATTGTTCCATTAATTGGTATATCGAAGTTGAGCTTGTCGATTGTTTGAGAAGTTCGATTCATCATAATGAATTGCTTTTCTTCATCATATAACCCTTCCTTCATTTGTGCTTCACCCTGGAGTTTAAAACAAATTTCTTTCATACGGCTCACTTCCTTCCATTAAACAATTCATTTCAACTTAATATAAGAGCCTCCTGTAAAAAATGATAAAGAAAGCGGGACAAAGGAATTAGCCCGCTGCCCCATTTATTTTACAGTTTCAGGGATTTTTCCGTATTCAATCAAAGTTTGACGGATTTCTTCTTGTAATTCAGCAGATGGAAGTCCCATTGGTGGACGTAAAACAGGTTCAATTTTTCCCATTAAGCCTAATGCATATTTTGCTGGTGCCGGATTAGTATCTTTAAACAACACATCATTTAGTTTCATCAATTCAAAATGAAGATTGCGTGCCCTTTCAAGATCACCCTCTTCCCAAGCATCATGCAATTCTGCTACTTTTGCAGGTTCCACATTTGAAGTTGCGCTAATTGAACCTGCTCCGCCAATGGCAAGCATTGGGTAACATAATAGTTCGATACCGGAATATAAATTAAAATCTCTACCACAATATAGTAAAACTCGGTTAACATGTTCAAAGTCTTTATTTGATTCTTTAACACCAATAATATTCGGACAATCTTCTGTTAATCTAGCAAGCGTTTTGACTTCTAAGTTCACACCTGTTCGACCAGGAATGTTGTAAACAATAATGGGAATATCAACAGAATTCGCAACGGTTTTAAAATGATTATATAAAGCTTGTTGGTTTGGTTTATTATAGTAAGGAACGATCACCATTGCTGCATCAGCACCGATTTCCTGTGCTACTTTCGTAAGACGGAGTGTCTCTTGGTGATTTGTCGAACCTGTTGCCGGCACAAAAGGGACACGACCATTAATTGTTTTATATGCATGTTCCATAACTTGGATACGCTCTTCTGTCGTTAATGAACTTGGTTCACCTGAAGTACCTGTTACTGAAATACCGTGCGATCCATTTTCAATTTGGTACTCAATTAATCTAGAATGAGCTTCAAAATCAATTTCATAGTTTGATTTAAAAGGTGTTACAACTGGAGCAATCGATCCTTTTAATCTTTGTTTCATTTCATTATAATTTTTCAATATTTTACAACCTCCATTTGTTTATGTTTTTGTTTTAAACTATTATGCTTTCTTACCAAATTGTGGTATACGATGATCTCCGATGGAAACATGGATGACTTGTCTTTCGGTATAGAATTCAAAGGCGTAATATCCACCTTCACGCCCAATTCCACTATATTTTGCTCCTCCAAATGGAGTGCGAAGGTCACGCACATTTTGTGAGTTAATCCAAGCCATACCTGATTCTATCGCTTGTGAAACACGATGACCTCGTTTAATATCATTTGTCCATACGTAAGCAGCTAACCCATATTTAACATCATTGGCAAGTTCAAGCACTTCATCTTCCTCTTTAAAGGTCATCACTGCCATAACTGGTCCGAAAATTTCTTCTTGAACAACTTTCATTGCGTTATTTGCATTTAACAATAAGGTTGGTGCGACATAATTGCCGCTTGTTAATTCAGCAGGTATTTCACCTGAATAAATCTCACAACCTTCGTCTTTTGCTATTTCAATATAGCGTTTCACATTATGATAATGCGTCTTATGGATTAATGGTCCTAATTCTGTATTCGGATCCATCGGATCACCTACAATGACTCGATCCACCCTTTCTTTTAATCTAGCAATAAATTCATCTGCAATACGTTCATGTAAGTATAACCGTGAATTAGCTGTACACCGCTCCCCGTTAAAGGAGAAAATCCCCCATACTGCTGCATCTAAGGCACGGTCTAAATCAGCATCTTCAAATACAATGAATGGTGACTTTCCACCAAGTTCCATTGAAAAACGTTTCAAAGTATCAGCACCATTTTTCATGATTTCGGAACCTGTTTTTGTTTCTCCAGTAAATGAAATCAATTGTACGTCCGGATGTGCTACTAGAGAAGCCCCTGCAGTCTCACCAAAACCGTGTACAACGTTAAATGTACCTTTTGGCAGACCTGCTTGATCAATGATTTCCGCTAAAAGATTAGCTGATAGTGGTGACCATTCAGCAGGTTTTAAAACTACCGTATTACCTGTTGCTAAAGCTGGGGCAATTTTCCACGTTTCTAACATAAATGGCGCATTCCAAGGAGTAATTAATCCGGCAACCCCAACCGGTTTATGGATGGTATAATTTATAAATTCATCATCAACTTGATATGCTTCACCGGATAAATGACTTTTTACCATGTCAGCATAGAAACGGAAATTTTGTGCAGAACGTGCTACTTGTTTTCTTGTTTGGCTTATCGGTAGCCCTGTATCAAAGCTTTCAAATAAAGCTATATCTTCAATGCGTTCCTCTATTAATTGACCAATTTTGTAAATATATTCTAATCGTTCATTTTGTTTCATTCTTCCCCAAATGTTAAATGCTTCTTTCGCAGCCATTACAGCCTTATGAATATCCACATGATCTCCCGAGGCAACTTCATTAATGAATTCATTTTTAAAAGGATTTATGTTTTCGAACGTCTCATGGCTTTCCGCATCTACAAACTCTCCGTTAATATATAACTTTACATCCTTCACCCTTTTTTTTATTTCTTCATATTGACTTACCGTTTGTTGAGCCATATTACCATCCCCTTTTTAATTGTAAAATTCTAAATTGTTAATCAAATTCTTATGTGTAAATTATATATAAAATTATATATAATTTCAATTAAAAGCATTTCTTTTCTTTATAATTCTAAAACCTATTTTTATTGGATTTTCAGAATTAACCTTCCTGAATTATTCATTAAAATATTACGGAAAAACTGATTTTTAATGATCAAAACAATGATTATGTTACGCAAAAAGACAGACGTCATTTCGTCGGTCGTTGAATGTTGTATTAAATGGTGAAAAACCTCAATGATTACATTCAAATGTTGATGACTGTGTTAATCAGATATTCGTTTGCTGCCATATAATTAGACACTTTTCGTTCTTATAAAGGGGGACCGTTATTACGGAAACTTTGTTGCCCAAAAACTAGAAAGTTGAAAAAATATTTTAGAAGGATTTAATGAAATTATAAAGAATATGTATTAAGTTGAACTTTAATATGAAGTGGAGGAATCATTATATTTCTATGAGTTTTATAGATATTTCTACCGAATTTAGAGGATAAAAAATAAAAAATAAAAAACACATTATCATCATTATTTGAAATAAGAATGGAATGTTTCATTAGAAAAAGTCATCAAAAAATGCTTCTCTAGCCAATCATAGAAGTTCTTCTTTATCGATTCCATTATCTTATATACGGTCTCTTTGGACCCAACATACTAAACTGGTTCACATAAGGGCGTGAAGTTGGTTTGTTATAAATACTAAATCTATTGTCCTAGGCAGTCCGACCTTCCTTCACTTCTACTAAAAAAAATGTAGCACAAACCTTGGCCAAGGTCTGTACTACTAATATTAGTATGTTTAATAAGCGATTCATTATATAAATGTGGTACCTGTGATTTTTGTTTTATTTTTTTTAAAGGCATTCAATGTATTTAATTTATGTGACCTTACCGCTAATTCAACCTCTTCAAAGCTTGCTTTGGTCTTTAATAAATGAATGATTTTTTCATGTTCTGCCACTGATTCTTTTGCTCTTTTCGGATTTATTGTTGAACCAGTGACACGAATTGAGTCTAGACGCTCCCAAGTTTTTTTTATCGTATCTATTAAATATTTATTCGGACACGTACTGTAAGTTAAATAATGAAATTCGCGATTTAACTTACCAAATTCTCCAAAATTAAATTCTTCTAAAGCCTCCTTCATTGCTTCATTCAGCGTGATTAAGTCAGTAATTTTTTCTTCGGGAAATGACTTTTGACTAAGTGCAGTAGCATAACCTTCCATCAACGCTAATACAGATAAAGTTTCTTCATACTCGTTTTCATTTATAGGACTTACTACTGGTCCTATATTTTGTTTATATTCAATCAGTCCTTCCGCTTCTAATTGACGAACGGCTTCTCGAATCGGAATTGCACTAGTCGATAATTCTTTTACCAATTGATTAATAACTATCCTTTGCCCCGGCGCATAATGACCTTCGACAATTTTCATTTTCATATACTCGTAAGCCTTTTGTTTTTTACTTTGTTTCATAGTATGGTAATTATATATAATTTTATATATAATGTCAATTATTCCTTATTTTCTCAAAACTGTTTTGTTTGTTTTTGTTAAATTTAGTATGACCTATCTTCGATCACTCTTCCCAGGTATAAATGAAGAAATTTTGTGAATTGCTTTTTTAAATAGGCTACCTCATAAAACTAGGTAGAAATGTAACAATTTGTGGGAAGATTATAAGAATTAGAATACAAATGACCATAGCATAAATCATCGGTATGACACCTTTAAATATTGTTCCTAATGGTATTTCCTTTGCTACACTTTTAATTACGTAGACGCTAATACCAAGTGGTGGTGTTAAAGCACCGATATTTGTCGCTAATACCATAATGACTCCAAACCAAATTCCATTAAAACCTAATTCCATAATAATGGGATATAATATGGGTAACGTTAAAACAAGAATGGATAGCCCGTCAATGAAGCAACCAAGTATGATCAACGCAATCAGAATAAGGACTAAAATAAAGTACGGGTTTAACTGGAGATTACTAACGATTCGTGTAAGTACAACAGGAATTCCACTTATTGTTAAAAATTGGCCAAATAATGTTGCGCCAATAACGATTAAAAAAATATTAACTGTGATACGTACCGTTTCATCAAACGAGTTTTTCAACTTCTCCCAGTTTAGTCTTTTTGTAATACCGGCAATTAGGAGAGATCCGACCGCACCAACTCCTGCAGCTTCAGTGGGTGTAAATACACCTAAATAGATTCCGCCGATACTAATTAAAAACAGAATAAGAAATGGAACAATATTTTTTAAAGAAATAAATCGTTCACTTAGCATCGCTTTCCCAGTTCTAGCTGGTGCATATTCTGGTCGCCTGCGAACAATAATAAATACTGTTAACATAAAGATAAGTATTTGTAACACACCGGGTAGAATACCAGAAATTAAAAGTTTTCCAATCGGCTCTCTTGTTAAAATCCCGTAAAGTATTAATATTACACTCGGTGGAATAAGGACCCCCAGTGTTCCGCCAGCTGCCACACAAGCTGTAGACAGACCAAGATTGTAATTATATTTTTTCATTTCTGGAAGTGTAATTTTAGCTACAGTGGCTGTGGTTGCATTTAAGGAACCTGAAATGGCGGAGAAAATACTAGCTGTCCCAATTGTTGCCATTGCTAATCCTCCACGCACATGACCAATCCAATTATCCAATGCGTTATATAAATCTCGACCGATTCCAGAATTAGACAAGATCATTCCCATTAATATGAACAGTGGGATAACACTTAACGAATAACTACTTGCTGTATCAAAAGGTGTTCTGCCTAATTGTGCTAATGCGATATCAAAACCTCTTATTAATCCAGTACCGATCATAGAAACAATAATGAGTGAGATACTTACAGGTATTTTTAATAGAAATAATATAATCAATACGAAAATTCCTAGTACACCGAGAAATTCAGGACTCATTTTGTTTCACCACACTATTAATAGATTTTAATGCATACACAAAAGCGATTAATGCAAATAACAAAGCTCCTAATGCACAAATAAACGCAAATATTGAAATCGGTATTTCTAAATCACCAGTAATTGTGTTCGTTTGATAAAGACGATTAGCATACATAAAAATGCTTGTACTCATAAGTAACATGATAATAAAAATAACGACATTTATAATAGAGTCAAAGATTGCTTGAACCTTCTGAGGTAGCTTTTCAATAACAAAATCAACGACAACATGGTCTTTATGAGTATGAGTAACTGCCAAACTTAAAAAAATGAGAATAGATAAACCATTTCCAACCAATTCAACTGCGCCTGTTATTGGTGTACGGAAAAGCCATCGGCCAAGCACATCTAAAGTAATTAGTAGCGCCATAAAACCTAATACAATCATAGAAAAATAGTGAAGAAAATGACTAGTTTTATTAATTATCTTTTCCAAAGTGATCACCTTTTTTACTCCCTCATTTCTTCTTTGAGTTCAAATGCTCGGTCTAAAATTTTTTGTCCCGGATATCCCTTTTCTTCCATGTCGTCTATCCACCGATTATAAAGTGGTTCTAATGCTTCTTGCCATTCAACTAATAATTCACCTTCTATTTCAATAAATTCAGCACCATGTTCTTCTGCTAATTGACGGCCTTTTTCTCCGCTTATATCCCAAGCTTTACCAGATTTTACCGCATATTCCATCCCCCTTAATTTATCGAGAAACTCTCTCTCAGAATCTGGTAAACTATCGTACGTTTTTTTATTCATCACAGAATAAAATGGAGTCGAAGAAAAATGGCCCACTGTAATATAATTTGAGACTTCATACAAATTATAGGCGTACAACGCTTCTAGAGGTATCATAGCCGCATCAATGACACCCCGTTCTAAAGATTCATAAACATCGCCCATCGGCATTGAGATTGGGACAGCTCCCAATTGTTCCAAAATATCATTTGCTAAAGGTGACGGTGAACGAACTCTTAACCCTTCTAGATCTTCGGGATATTCAATTCGTTTTTCTTTACTTACTATTTGTGCGGGATCGGCTGTAAAAAGCCATAGCGGGATTGTATCACGATGTTCCTCCTGAAGTTCAGGAAATTCCTCGTACAATTTCGAAATGATTTTTGAACCATGTTCCGCTGATTCTGTTAAAAATGGTAATTCAAGAACTGTTACTAAAGGAAACCTTCCATTTGTATATCCATGAACACTAAGGGCAATATCCGCTTCACCCGTCACAGCCATATCATATTGTGATCCTGACGCCCCTAACGCATTAGAAGGATAAATATCATATGTAATTCGGCCTTCGGAATGTTCATTTAATTTGTCACCAAATTCCTTGAAAATTTGTTGCTGAACAGGGTGGTTCCCTGGTAAAAAGTGAGAAATTACTAAATTTTTACTTTCCCCGTTTGTAGAGGAAGTCACGGCATGGCACGATGTAAGGATTACAGTTAAAAATATAATAACGAACACAATCAATCCTTTTCTCCAAAATCTCCTCAATTTCTACACCTCTTTTATATATATAAAACTTAAATTTAAAGCGCTTACAATAATTTTTAATATTCAGAAAATAACCGTTTTAAAAATTCCCTATTCTTACAATCATTGTCCAGCAATGCAAGATACATATTGTAGCAACTTTTTCGAATATCACTCGAACCAATTATCAAGTTCTACAATTGCTTTATGTGTCTAATAGCTTTTCAACATAGACAGAGATCGTCTCTGATAACCTTAACCAAACATATCCGAATATTCTACTCATAAAATTCAGTGTCTTTGTAGTTTTATAATATCCCCCCCTTCACCCCCTCTGTAACAATAGGTATCCGATTAAAACAAAAAATAATATATAAAATAATATATCATTTCATATACTCCATAAAAGATATTATTATTTTTAGAATTGTTTGTCAATATTTCTTCAAAAATATTTGATATTTGACTAGTTACAAAATATAGCCTATTGAAACATTTACTTTTCCAACAAAAAGACTTGTTCCTTAAATTGATTACGATGGAGCAAACCACTTCTCGACCTTTTTATTTCATAAGATGTTCTACACATATCCTTCGTCCATCTAATTCTGGTTTAAACTTCAATGGTAGCAAGGTCCGAATGATTAGCTTTTTTAAACTTCCAAACAAATATTTTCGTAATATCAAGCAATGGTTAATCACCTAAAAACCCCTGGTTTTTATGCCAGAGGTTTATTAATCATCAAATTAGATAATAAATTGAGGTTTTTTTCTTTCTAATTTCGGTTCTTTAACATCAACGATTTCACCTGTTTCAATATCTAAAACGGCCGAAGTTTCCTCAAACCAGCTGTCTGGTGCAGCATGACCCCAGAATGTTTGACGCATTGGATCATCTAAATTCCATTTAATCGGTTCAAAGTCAGGATCAGACGTTAAGTAATCACCAAAATAAAGTTCAATTCGATGCCCATCAGGATCTCTTAAATATAGGAAAAACGCATTTGATAACCCATGGCGACCAGGTCCACGTTCAATGTGACTTGCATAACCTGAAGCTGCAAGAATGTCACATGTATCAATGAGAGCTAAAGGATCAGGTAACCAGAAACCTATATGATGCAATCTTGGCCCATAGTTATTCATAAACGCAATGTCATGAACATTTGGTTTTCTATGCAACCAACAAGCCCAGTTTCTTTCTAATTCATCTACTGTATATTCGGAACAAGCAAAACCTAGAGTTTTTGTGTAAAAGTCATAGGCTTTTTGAACATCCGATACAGCACAATTGAAATGATCTATTCGTTGTACTTTTGAACCACGATATAGATTGTAGCGTTGTAGTAAACGTTCGACGACATCCATTTCTGCATAAAACTCAATTGGCAAGCCAGAAATATCTTGTACCCGAAGAGCCCGACCAACCGCTTTTTGGGCCCCCTTATCAAGCCATTTTACTTTAGCACCTTGTTTACGAAATAAAGCTTCTAATTCATCTAAATCTTGTTCAGATCTAACTTTAAAACCAATGGCTTCTACAGCTGCTTTATCACTTTGTTTTAATACAAGACTATGATGATTATGCTCTTCATAACCCCTATAATATAAAGCGTTTTCATCTTCTTCAGTCAATACAAATCCTAATGTGTCATAAAAAGCTTTAGATTTTTCTAAATCGGTTACATGTAAAACAATACGAGCAGTACGAAGAATATCAAAGTTCCCCATAATTGAATCCCCCCATTCTTTAATTACCTTAATTTTTTTCGAAAAATATGGTAGAAAAGAAATTGAATATATATTTCTAATCTTTTCTGTTAAAGTCAAAGGCCATATCTTCCAATTCAACAATGTAGAACAAATGGTGAAATAAATTAGTTATTCACAAACTCTATCTGCAGATTTTGACCGTACTTTCCACCAAAAAATGTCAACGGATTGCCATCCCGTACAACAATGTCTAATACTTCTCCGACAAACAATGTATGATCCCCTACAACATGGGCTTCATATACATTACAAACAACAGATGCTAGTGCGTTTGGAATCACTGGTAAATCTAAAAGGTAATCAAACTCAAATCTACCTTCTAGTTTTTTTTGACCAGCAAAGTGCATAGACACATCAACTTGCTCATCTGAAAGAAAGCTGACAGCATATTTACCGGAAGTCTTGATTTTATCAATCATTTTCGCTTGATTATCAATGGATATGGTAACAAGTTTTGGATTTAATGAAACTGACATAAATGCATTGGCAGTCATACCGTGAATGTCTTCATTGACTTTTGTTGTGATTACCGTAACCCCCGTTGTAAACTTCCCCATCGCATTTCTAAAAGTCTTGTTATCCAAGTAATTTCCCCCTTTGTTTAACCGTCATTGACTGTTTACAAAACAAAAGTTGAACATCTTTTAGGACTTAACAAAATTTGGTTTTTTTACATTTAAACTATTCAGAAATTCGCGAACTCTGGCTTTATATGGTTCACGGTCTATTTTTTCAAAATAGGCCATTCCCATTCTTACTGGATCACCAAAGAAGTAGTATTCATAATGAGTCTCACGAGTACCAAATGCGCTCATCGTTAAATCCCATACTAATCGGAATAATTGAACCCGTTCATAACCATGTACATTTTTACCTTGCATAGCCCGATCTAATACTTCTCCAAGTTCTTCATTACTAAAATCTGCATATGTTGGTATACCTGTTAAACCAGAAGCACCTAAAATTCGTAAAATTTCCGCCATTCGAGGATATACGCGCGGGAACCAGTTTCTTGCCGCATCTAATGCTTCAAAGTCCGGTGTCATTACTCCCCATTTGTCTAATTTTGCGTTATGTTCTGCACGATATAAATGCGACTTCATCGTTTCTAAAACGAGTTTAATTTCGGTCCCTTTATCTTGTACATGTTGGAATCCATCAATACCTATAGACTCCATTAAAAGCAATGCCGTTCCAAGAAGAAATTCTGTTTTTGCGATATCTTTTATGACAACTTGATGTGTCATATGGGCTACAGCATTTGTATCTTTATAATAACGGTTACAAATGTCAGAGTTTCCAAGAATAAAAATGCGATCCCATGGTACTAATACATGATCAAAAACAACAATAGCATCGCCTTCTTCATACGTATTTGTTAACGGGTAATCAAATTTATTTTCATTGTAAACAAAACCTTCTCTGCTGATAAATTTAAGTCCTGGTGTATTATTTGGTAGTGCAAATGCTAGTGAATATGGGTCGTCTTTCTCACTTGATTTCTTGACTGTTGATGGAAATACCAGAATTTCATCCGTAATTGCTCCTTGGGTAGCTAATAACCGAATACCATCGACAATTACCCCTTCACTTGTTTTCTTCACAATGTGTAAGGCAACATTCGCATCTTTTTGTTCGGAAACCGCTTTAGCACGATTTACTTGAGGATGAATTAATGTATGGGTTAGGCTTAAATCATTTTCTCTCGCAAATTCAGCATATTTTCTAGCATTTTCTGCATACAATTCATCTCCACCCTCAGCGAAGAACTCACTGGCCGGGCCCATAACCATAACGTCAGCGTTTAAATAATCAGGTGAACGTCCCATCATTCCGTTCGTAATATTTTGCCATTCTTCAATTGCTTCACGGCGTTGGATTAATTCATCGATCGTTGTTGGAACCATAAATGTTTTACCAACCTTCTCTCCCGTTGTTGGCGATGTATATAGCATCTTATCTGGTTTTTCATATTGAACATCGTATAACTTTGCCATCGTTTTGATTACTTCTTTAAAAGCTCGATGTTCCGTTACATCTTCTACAAATTCTCCGTTCATATATACATTGTTTTTTGCATTTTTTAATCTTTCAATATACTGTTGTCCATTTTTGGCAGGCATTTTTATTCCTCCTTGTATTTCATGAAATTAAACGCATAGATGATTGCGTTTTCAACAACTCAATTTGATATTAACACTATTTTCTGTATATTTAAAATATTTATTTTATTTATGAACTATATGAAATAGATATACTTTGCTTTTACAAATTTCAAAAAGTATATATACTATTACTGGGAATGTTTTTAGAATTTTCTAATTATTAAAAGGGGGGATATTATGGATTTTCGACAGTTACGTTATTTCTTTGTTATAGCACAAGAAGGGCAAATTTCCCGTGCTGCAAAAAAATTACATATGGCTCAACCGCCTCTAAGTCAAAGCTTAAAATCTCTAGAAACAGAATTGGGTGTACGATTATTCGAAAGAAATGGACGGACAATGGAACTAACGAATGCGGGCAAAGTCCTTTATAATAGAGCGAAGGAGCTATTTTATTATTTAGATGAAACGATTAACGAGGTTCGAGATACAAATGAAGGACTGAAAGGTACTTTAGCCATCGGATGTGTAAAAACATTCTTTGGACATTTACCAGTAAAACTAAAAGATTTTAATAAAAATTATCCAAATATCAATTTCAATATTCACGTTGGAGATACGTTTGTGCTGTCTGAGTTATTACAAAACAGAACAATAGAAATTGCATTCGTCCGATTGCCACTTTCGTCCGAAATCTTTTCCTATTATCATCTGCCGGAGGAAAATTATGTTGTTGCTGTTCCTGAAAAAATGGAAAACAATTTTGTTAACGGTGCTATTACAATGGAACAACTGGCAAGATTACCATTATTACTACTTCATCGTACAAGTGGAATCGGTCAATATGAAATTATTAATCATGAATTTGAAAAGCGGGGGTTAAAACCAAATATACTATGTGAGTGTCCAGATGTTGATATTCTTATAGAATTGGTTTCCCATGGTGTCGGAGTTACGGTTGTACCAAGATCAACAATCTACCGAAAAAATATCAACGGGATAAAAATCCTTCACATCCAAGATGCCAAAATAATATCACACTCGGCATTAATTTGGCTGAAAAATCGATACTTATCAAAAAGTGCAACTCGATTTATCGATCTATTTCGGAACCTTGATCATCATTAAAAAGATCAATGAAAGGTTTTGATAAATTAGAAATATACGAACTTATTACTTAGATCCCCCTTTTTATTTTTTGTTCAGCAACCATATTGATAAACCTACTGTACATGCAAATTAAACATTCTCCTTGAAAATTTTCTTGTACATTCTATAATTTTGTTAGGCAGTTTCTACCTTCTCTATATTTACTGAAGACTGTCTATAAATATCACGGAAAAAAATCTAGCAACGCCAATTTTGTATACTATGAAGCTAATGAATGCTGAAAAACCCGATCAAGGGTGCACCCTAGCATCATTATTCAAACAATAAGCAACAAGGCTCCATAGAAAGTATGTTAAATGATCTTTTTCCAAATGGAGCTTATCTGACATGGTGAATTGAACTCGTTCCTCCTGAAAAAATAACCCGAATGGAAAAATTGGACCCTCGATACCTTGCCAATGATCCCGGAAAATCCCAATAGATAAAGTGAGTCAGTTTCCAGTGAACGATTCTAAGTAACGAAAATTATTCATACTGAAGATGCCGTGCGCGAAGGTGAACTCATCATTCGAACATTCTCCACTTAACAGGAGCCCACCAACCGATGACGACTCTGGATTTCCTCCCTTCATCTAAGGCAATTAAAGAAGGTTTACAAAAACTCCTAGATGAATCTGATAAAGATATTTATTTTACAAAGCTTATATCCATGCGTATGTTGACTTGATTATGGGTAACGCTTTACGGCTATACAATATTCTGTTAAAACAACGAGAATTTTCTAATGTTTTTTCATTCGTTCGTATTCGTTAAATTTTCGGGCGTTTTTCAACTTCCCTGGAAATATATAACTTGTACGAATTTCATCCAATTTAAATTAGGTGTATTTAATTTCTGTTGTAAAAAAATTGAAAATCCCTACCTAAAAGAAGGTAAATGGAGGTAAAAATGGTAAGTGTTATTATTACAGAAAAACCTTCCGTTGCAAAAAACATCGCGGATGCGTTAAATATAAAGAATAGAAAAGATGGTTACTTTGAAGGAAATGACTATATTGTTACTTGGGCATTTGGACATTTATTACAACTTTATGATGCGAAGGATTACGATGAAAATATGGCAAAGTGGAGAATGGAAAATTTCCCTTTTATCCCTTCCCATTTTCGCTATAAAATAAAAAGCGACCCTCGTCATAAAGAAAAAGAAGATCTTGGTGCTAAAAAGCAGCTGAAAATTATATATCAGTTAATGAAACGAAATGATGTGGACTCGGTAATACAAGCTTGTGATTATGATCGTGAAGGACAAGTCATTGGGGATACAATTATTTATCATCTCAACACCAAAAAACAAGTTTATCGCTTATTATTAAACGAATGGACACCAGATGAAGTATTAAAAGGACTACAAAACTTAAAGCCGAATACGCAAATGAGACCCCTTTTAGACGCTGGTATTAGCCGTCAATGGGCTGATTGGGTCATTGGCATTAACTTAACATCTGTAGCCACATTGAAGTATCAGAAGGGTTCCGGAAAAGCATTGAATATTGGCAGAGTGCTCCTACCAACGTTAAAAATTATATATGACCGCGATAAAGAAATTGAAAACTTTGTCCCTGAAAATTACTTTAAATTAACTGCTACATTTATAACAAAAGACGGTCAAGAATACGAAGGGACATATGTAGAAGGTGAAGAGGAGAAATTTAAAAATAAGGAGACTTTGGAAGTAATCCAACAGTCTTTAAATAATCAATCAGCCACAATCTTAGATAAAAAAGTTGAACTAAAAAAAGAATATCCCCCATATTTATTTAACCTTTCGAACTTACAAGGTTTTATAACAAGTAAATATAAAGGCTGGACTTCTGATAAAGTTCTAAGAGTGGCTCAATCTCTATATGAAAAGAAATATATTACATATCCACGTACTGCTAGTGTAGTATTAGAAGAAAGCTTAGTGGAAAAAGCAGCGAAGGTACTTAACAATCTAAAAAAAGGATTGCCTTATGAAAATGAAATTACATTTGCAAAAAAGAAACGTGTTTTTGATAATTCGAAAGTAGAAAGTCATAGTGCAATAACACCGACATATTTAATTCCAAAATCTTTAACTAGGGATGAAGAAATTGTATATAACGCAATAAAAAATCGCTTTATTATGCAGTTTATGCCGATTGCTGAACACGAAGAAACTAAAATAATAACTAAAGTTAATACTAATGATATTAAAGGTTTGTTTATATCAAAAGGAAAAGTACAGTTGGTTGAGGGTTGGAAAAAGGTTGAGAAAATGGAATCCAAAGATACGATCTTACCACTAGTCAATATAAATGAGATTGTTCAGATTAGAGATCATAAGTTGTCTTCCCATGTGACTAAACCACCAAAACACCATACAGAAAAAACATTATTAAGGGTAATGGAAACATGCGGCAAGAATAAAGACAAAGAAAATGAAGACAGTGAGGAAATGATGGCCGCAATTTTAAGTGGTTATAGCATCGGTACGCCAGCTACAAGAGCTGAAACAATAAAAAAATTAAAAGATGTCGGCTATATTGCTACTCAAAATAAAAATTTAATATGTACAGAACTGGGGAGAAAGTTAGTTGAAACATTTCCAGTAAAGGAATTATTTGATTTAGACTTCACAGGTAGATTGGAAAAAACATTGTCTGATATTGAAAAGCAAAAGTTTCCTAAGGAAAGTTTCTTGAAATTAATTTTTAATTTTACTACAAATGCTGTTAAAACAATTAAAAATGATAATGACATCATTATTAGTGAAGTATCAAATGAAAAGAAAACCCGTGAAGTTCTTGGAAAATGCCCTCTTTGCGGGCATGGAATTATTGAAGGTCAGAAAGGTTTTGGATGTAGTAACTGGAAAAATGGCTGTAAGTTTGTCATTTGGAAAAATGATAAATATTTAGCGTCAATGAAAAAGAAACCAACAAAAACAATGGTAAAAAGTCTTTTAAAAAATGGAGTCGCTTTGGTTAAAGGACTAACGAGTAAAAAAGGGAATAAGTTTGATGCTTATTTACGATATGAAAAAAATCCTGATAACGAATATTTTAGTTGGAAGATGGAGTTTCCCGAAAAGAAAGAGGCAAAAAACAAA
>SMEK01000050.1_pt1 | contig 68907 bp, 60 predicted proteins | sample 2456371 | NCBI WGS metagenome assembly SMEK01 (sample SAMN10132590, study PRJNA489261) | soil metagenome | isolation source: day1 antibiotic-loamy sand soil ammended with composted manure from dairy... | place: USA | collected 2015-04-01
TATAAATTTGGAGGACTCTTGGGCTAGTAAGACGCCGCTTGGCATCCCTTATCTTTGGACGAGGATCTGGAAAAGTGACCCATATTTCATCTACTTCCTCGGGAGCAAAGTAGCTTTCCAACTGCTGTATTTGTACCCTAAGAAAAACTGCATTCTTCAAATTTTGTTCTATCGCCCAAGTGCTGCCCACCCAGAGCCTATCCCCTTTTACATCTACTCCAACAAAGTTCTTTTCAGGAAACCTTGCAGCCAACCCCACGGTGTATTCGCCCTTTCCACATCCTAATTCCAATACAATTGGGTTTTCATTCTTAAAAAAATCAGAACGCCATTTTCCTTTAATATCGTCTAGGATGGGCTTTTCTTCTGTAAGAACATTTTCCCGATACCTGATTTCTTCGAACCTAAACTGTTTCTGTCTTGCCATTTATTATAATCCATCTATTTCTGCTACCACAAAATTGCTTCCCCCTATGAATATGACATCATCATTGTTGGCCATAGCTTTGGCCTCTTCCAAGGCGTCATTCACATCAAGTACTACTTTCCCCTTTAGCCCAAATCTGCTTGCTTGACTCGCCAATTCAACAGCGCCCAAGGCTCTTGGCACATGGGCTTGGCAAAAAAAGTAAAATGCCTCTTTGGGAAGTGCCGCCAATATGGGGTCAAGTGTCTTATCATTAGCAACCCCAAAAATTATATACAACTCTTTATGATTGAGAGCAGACAAGTGTTTGACTATATACCCAATCCCCGCTTCATTGTGGCCGGTATCGCATACCACCAAAGGCGACTCTTGCAAAATCTGCCATCTTCCCTTGAGCCCTGTCAGCGATTTTACTTGCGAAAAACCTCTCTTCACTGCCGTATCGGTCAGTTGGTAGCCCATTTGTCTGAGCACTTGCACAGCTTGTAAGATACCTGGCACATTTTTCAATTGATACATACCTGGCAATGAAACATGAAGGTCCTGCATCCAAATTTCCTCTAGGAAATAAATATCCACTCTAAACCCGTCATTACCTGAATCAACAGCCTTTACCTCATAGGACTTGTCTGCAAAATATATCGGAGCCCTCACCTTTCCAGCCTTGTCTTCAAAAACATGTGCAATACTAGGCTGATACTCTCCTATTACCACCGGTATATCAGGTTTTATTATGCCTGCTTTTTCCGATGCAATTTCCTCCAGAGTATTTCCCAAAATGGCCTGATGATCAAAACCTATATTGGTAATGACCGCAAGTTGGGGCAAAATAATGTTGGTCGAATCTAACCGACCACCTAAACCAGTCTCAACCACTGCAATATCTACTTCTTCACGGGCAAAGAAATCTAATGCCATGGCTACAGTAACTTCAAAAAAAGAAGGCTTAATGGCTTCTATCTTATCTTTCATCTTCCGAACAAAGTCTACTACTGCCGACTCTGTCATTTCCTTTCCGTTGATTTTGATCCTTTCCGTAAAGGATTTGAGATGGGGCGACGTATATAAACCTGTCTTATAACCCGCAGCTTGCAAAATGGCGGCTAATGTATGAGCGGTACTCCCTTTACCATTGGTACCAGCGATATGAATCGTTTTAAAGGAGTCTTGGGGGTTTCCAAGGACTTGAAGCAGTATTCGTGTATTGGTTAAGTCTTTCTTCAGTGCGGCACTGCCTATTTTCTGATATATAGGCAAGCATGCATACAAATACTCTACGGTGTCAGTATAATTCATAAACCAAGAAAATGGATCTATCTGGACTTAATGACAAAGGTAACCTTTCCGGTTGTTACAGGAGGTGGGGCAGCGCTATTGGTTTGACTAAAAGTAACGCCTTGAAGTTGATCTTTATAAAATTGGAGTACTTGAGGACTTACAGTCGTTTCTAATGTACGAATAGAAATCACATATCCTTCATCATCAATTTTAAACTCAAATACAATCCTTCCATTCTCATTAGAAGCATCTCTTTTGTTGGGGGCATTATCCCACATCCAGCCAGATATTTCGAGTGCCGGACCGCCGGCTCCGCCGCCTTGGGTACCATATAGGGCACGTGCATCTACTGAGCCTTCCGGGTTGCCTGCATCGCCTGCCTTATCTTTTTCATTTCCTTGTCCACTCGCTGCAGGTTCACTTTTATCTCCCGTCCCGTCGGCACCTTTGGTCTCAGTGACCTTGTTTTCTACTTTTTCAGCGATTTTCTTGTCTTCCTTAGGCGTTGTTACAGGTTTCTTGGCTTCTTCCTTAGGCTTTTCTTCAACTTTCTTTTTTTCCTCGGGAACCTCCTTTATCACTGGGCTCTCGGTAGGTTGTGTAGGAACAACCGCCTCGGTGGGTTCAGTTACTTCTGGTTCGGAATCCATAACAGGATCCGCTGTAGCATCTGGAGTAGAAGATTCTTCCATCACTTCTTCAGCCGTTGCGCTCTCTTCGGGTGCGGCCGACTCCAAATTAGCCGAAGTATTGGGAGGGGTAGTAGGCTGTTCATTTCCGTAGCCAGCTACCATACCAAAATTCAGTTCTATCCCATATTCCGGCAGTGGAGGATTAGGCTCACGCCAAGCGAGCACAAAGAAAAACAATATCAATAGGCACAGGTGTAACCCTATGGATACAGCCATTCCTATTCGTTTGTTTTTCTTTTCTTCCTCTTCAATGAACATACTATTCAGGTTTGGTTGCTATAGAAACCTTTGCCTTATACCTTGTGGCGATATCGGCCACTCTTACTAAATGTTCCACAGGTACCGACTTGTCGATATGTAATACAACAACAGATTCCTGACCTGCAAGTTCCGAAGCCAACACATTTTCCAGATTGGAAAGTGTCACCCGTTGGTCATTTACAAAATATTGGTTGTCTGCGGTAATGGAAACGCTTACCTGCTGCATTACGATTGTCGACGCTTTACTAGAGGGCAAATTCACAGGAAGCCCTGAGGGGGTGATAAATGAAGACGTTAACATAAAAAATATGAGCAGCAAAAAAATAATGTCCGTCATGGAGGCCATACTAAAAGCTGCTTCTACCTTATTCTTTGCTTTTAATGCCATTTAGATTTGAGATTTGAGATACAAGATATCAGAAGATATTAATGTTACTACAATAGCACTATTTAATATCCTTTAATCAACAACGAAACTGCGCCTTATCGGGGTTCCTGTAGCAGGTCAATAAAATCTATTGAAGAATATTCCATCTTATGGATAACCTTCTGAACCTGCGATATCAGATAGTTATATCCCAAATAAGCTACTATGCCTATGGCCAAACCAGCAGCTGTAGTCACCATCGCTTCATAAATTCCGCCAGAAAGCAACTTTGGGCTCACAGAACCTTCTTCTTGAGCAATAGCAATGAAAGCCTGAATCATACCCGTAACGGTCCCTAAGAACCCTAGCATAGGTGCTGCACCTGAAATGGTCGCCATAAGGGAAAGCCCCTTTTCCAACTTATATATTTCTATGCGCCCTACATTCTCTATCGAAACCTCAATGTTTTTTAATGGGCTGCCAATCCTACTAATTCCTTTTTCGATCATCTTGGCTATCGGACTGTCGGTTTGAGCACATAGGAGTTTGGCACCATTGATATCGCCAGCCAATACCAAGCTTCTTATTTTCTCGATAAATTGATTGGGTGTACGAGCTGCCTTGCGTATTGTGAGTACCCGTTCAATAAAAATATACACTGCAACTATGGATAATAAAAACAAGGGAATCATCATGAATCCCCCTGCGAAAATCAAATCCAGAATCGAAACTGTTTCTTCGCTCCCGCTTACCACTACGGAATCAACAGCAGTGGTTGTAATCTGTAATAATTGCATATTAGTATTTTAGCACCCAAATATTGTCACCGTATTTTGATTTATACTGATCAAGGTTTGCCAGTGCATCACCTACCGACGCAAAGTCTGCCACTGACAACCTGTAATACTTCACATTGCCATAAGGGGCAATCACCACTGTACTAACGCCCTCTCCAGCAAGTTTATTTCCATAGTCGTGGGCTAAATCTACATCGATAAAGCTACCAACTATTATATATGCCCTACCCGTTCTAGCAGAAATATCAGTCATAACCCCTACTGTAGGCTCTACTACCGCTGGCTCCTCTACTGGTGGATCCCAATTATAGTCTTCTTCCACTATGAACTCTTCTGGTTCCGGAATTTCTTCTACAACTGGAGGTGGCGTTTGCTGTACTGCAGGCGCTTCTTCTTTGATAAAGAAGAAATATACCAAAACAACGGCTAATATTAGAACGATGAATATTCCAATAATCAATGGCCATGAGGAGTCTTCCTTGTGCTTCTGCGAAGGGTTTTCTCTAGGATTCATAATAATAGGTTCATTTTCGTCTTCTCTATTGACTGGTTCATATGAAACATCCGGAAGACCATAATCTTCATCCTTTTCAAATTGATCTTCGTTCTCGTCGTGCTTTTTTTCTTCCATAAACTAAATATTTTCATAGGTACAGTGTACCCCAAATTATTCCTTTAATGTTTCATGGCAAATATAATAAAAACAATCACAGATTAATTTGCCATCCTTTGCGAAATACGCTACACATGCAATATTATACTCCTAAAAGGAATAAGTTAACCCAGCCATAAACATAAATTTTCTACTTGGGTAGTTCAAATATCGCTCATTATTATTACCCAAAATATTATTAAAGTTCAAAAACAACGAAGCTCGGTCGGAAAACAAATACTCTGTTTTGAAATTTAAATCTATCATGGGATCCAAAGATTCCTGTCGATCACTTTGTTGGTTATATCCTTTTATACCTCCCAATGAGGCCAGTTCAAGACCGAACAAAAGCTTATTGTACAAATTATAGGTTCCCAATAAGCTTAGACCAAACTTAGGCTTATGCCAAGCTTCCTCTAAATCATCAGGGTCATAGCCATAATAATCGGTCCTGAACACTAAATTAAAAACTTCTGACTTACTTACGCCTAATTCTGCAAATAAATTGAACAAACTCGTGTTGCCATTGTCATATAGGATGTCAAATTGAGCTGAATCCGCTTGGCTGTTAACATAATAGTACATGTTTTTATAGTTACCTACAGAAAATCCTCCCTTAAAGGCCAGCGTGCTAAATATTTTTCCTTCCAATGCACCATAGAATTCCAAGGTTTTATTGGTATTGAAGACAGGCACCCCAGTTGCAATAAATGGATTTTCACGGGACAAGTGCTGCAAAGAAACCCTTTCTACATCGCCTCCCAACCCAGCATATACCTTGACATCTTCCGAAATATGGTAGGTGGCTTTGGCGACAGGATAGAAGTGCACTTTGTTGGCATTGAAAAGCGTGTCATCTTCGTACACCAGATTAAGGCCTGCTTCTATCTCTAACGGGTCTATCGTTGTTTTGAAAGTCGGATTAAGCCTAAAAAAGTTTCTGCTAATTGAACCAGTGGAGTTGATTTTAGATAGGTATAGGTCTGAATTCAACCCTAGTTCCAGCAATTCACTGAGCGTAAAGCGCGTTTCCAAATCAAAGCCTACTTGTGACTCACTCGTTTCGTAATGGTCTGCTAAGTGATCAAAGGACACGTTGAATTGATAATACAAGTCTTCGTTGTCTGTATTGCTCACAAAGCCCAAGTTGGCATGAAAGAAGTTGTAAACTTGTTTTATACCATCCTCACTTGTTTCTAGGCCGGGTGCGTATCCATAAAAATTGTTCTTCCTGCGCTCATACTTTAGATCACCTCCAAATGTAAGCGCTTTGGTGAATAACTTGCCATATAGCCCGACCTTATTCTCACTTGTACCTGAATTTTCTTTGTCTACAGGTCCATTCTTAGAGGACAAGTGCTTAACATGCGCCCCTACTGCATATCTATCATTGCGCTTATTGTTAAAAAACCCTTCTAAATAGGGAGTTGTATAGTTTCCTAGGCCTACTTTCAAATAATTTCCATAAAATTTGCGCAATTTCTCATCCTGAACTGTAAGTACTCTTATCCTAGGGTCCAAAGGTTTCAAGGCATGACTGTAATCTTTAAAATCATAGTCCAAGGTCTTTTCTCGAACAGCACCGGGCAAAGGAGGTACCTTCTCATAACTGCGGCTAGCTGTAGGCAACTCTATTTTTCGGTCTTTCTCAATGACCACCCTAGCATCTTCTATCTCGGCTCCATTTTCATCCCACTCTTGACCAACTACGACTGTTGAAGCCAAGAACATAGAGAAAAACATAAAGGAATACCTTAGCATTTGGATATAATTATATGCAGTAAATTTTTCTTGATTGTGCATAGTTCAAGGTCAAATTAGTTTTCAATAATTTGAAATGTAGTGGTATCCACTTCGAGTTCGTCGGTCTGCTTTGCTTGAGATTCGTCCAAATCCCTTAATTTTCGCCTTGCCATTTCTACAATTTCTGGGAGTGGCGATCTTTCAACCAAAGAGTTTAAAGTGGCCCTAGCTTGAAAATTCTCCTCCAAGGCAATGTAATTATCTGCGATAAGCAAGAAGGACCTCCCTAGCCAAAACTCATACGCTGAAAAATTGGAATTTAGGTCATACAGGGTTTCGATTGAGGTCGCATACTCGCCATTCTTATATTGAATTTCTGCCAACAACCACTGGGCTTCTGCCCCATTTTCATCTTTAGCTGTATTCAAGGTGGTAAGGAAATAATCCATTGCCTCTTGATTATTCCCCTGACTATAGGCTGCCTTACCTAAGAATAGATTGGCCTTGCTCTCAGCATTAGCGTTCACATTTCCTCTTTCCAGAATAAGCTGGCCGTAGTAGCTTACAGAATCATATCTTTCTGTTTGATAGTAAGCTTCCATAAGGCCCGACCAAGCATTGTATTGCTCACGTTTGGTTCTGGCGATACTGGCCAGATCGTTGAAATATCGTATGGCTTTGTTAAAGTCGTGAGATTGCAACGACAATTCGGCTACCCGCTGAACTGCCCGGGAGGTTTGCGCAATCTTATTGTCTTCTATCACTTGTTCGTAATAGTTGATTGCCTCCCCCTTATTATCTAACCTAAAATAAGACTCGGCTATATAAAACTTCGACTCGTAAGCAGAAGCAGTGTTTGGATACTGCCTTATATAATCTTGAAATGAAGGGATGGCTTTCTCGTACCGCTGATTAAAATAGAGGTTCTTTGCTGCTTCGTACTCTATACTCGATAAAGATTCGTCATCAGGGTTGGCCATTTTATATTGGGAAAGGAAATGGTCGAATTCATCATTTCTGCCCAACTGTGTGAGCACCTGCTGCATCCCTGAGATAGCGCCACCAGCAAGCTCATGGGTTATATATCCTTCCAGCAAAGCCCTGTAATTCTCCTGGGCCTGTTCATACTGCTGCAAATTGGTGTAGGCGATTGCAGCTCTCATCAAAGCATAGGGAACAAACTCGCTTTGAGGCTTGGACCTTACCAAAGAGGAGAAGCCTGCTATGGCAGCTTCATAATGTCCTTGCTCAAACTCCAGTTGTGCCATTTCAAATGCAGCATCATCTGCAAAGCGAGAGTTGGGATATTGTCTTGTCACCACCTGCAAACTTGTCTTTGCGTTGGCATAACTTCCCTGCAAACCTTGGATCACACCTTTTTGATAATAGGCATAATCTAAATCAGGATTCTTTTCTTTGATGGCTTCATCATAATATTGCAGCGCCCTACTATAATCTTTTGTGGTATAATAGCAATCCGCCAATCTTATAAGTGCATCGTTGTAAAAGAGCCTGTTTGAAGCATTTTGCAGCTTGCTTACATAAACCCTAAAATGAGGCAGGGCCTTTTCATATTCCTTTTTATTAAAATATGCATACCCTATTCCATAACGTGACTTGATAAAATAAATGTCATTCTCGTGAGTATTGCGAAATACTGCGCTGTATTCATTGATCGCCTCATCATATTTTCTTCCTGTGTTGTATGCTTCTCCAGCCCAGAAATGTGACATTACCACAAATGCTTTGTCTAAAGGGAACTCCAAAGACTTTTCGAACATCTGCACTGCATTATAGAACCTAGCATCATTGAAATACTCGGCTCCTTTGTAAAAGGCCACTTTCTGATATGCACGCTTGATGCGATCAGTCTTCACTGGCAGCCCTTCGATATGTTTTAAAGCTTGAGCGTAATCATTGGAATTGAGATAAGCTTCGCTTAGAAGTTCGTTGGCTTCGGATGTTTCGTTTGCCTTGGGATAGTTTTTGACAAAAGTATTTAATATAGCAATTGCCTGATCATAATGACCAATGTCATAGTTTACCTTACCTAATTTGAAAAGGGCCTGAGACTTGATTTCAGAAGAAAAGTCTTGTTTTGCCGCAACATCAAAAGCCGTTACAGCAAACATCTTATTGTCTTCTTTTATATAGAGCTCTCCAAGATAATATGATGCAAACTGGCCCAGCGTATCTCCTACCGCAGCCACCTGCTTAAAGTTCTCAATAGCATGAGCATTATTGCCACTCATATATTGGGCATACCCGATCCTATATAGTACCGCTGCATCAGGCTTTCCTTTTTTGTTGGCCAGGTAGTCCTCAAAGTTGGAAGCAGCTTTAGCATAATCCTTCTTTTTATAATAAGCTTCAGCGATAAGCAAATATATTTCATCCTTATTCTGAATATTAGGGCGTTTTACAGCATTTTCAGCATACTGCTGCATCCCATCATAGTTTTCCTGCTTGTAATAAACATTGGCAATCATATAAGGGACTATGGCAGCGTAAGTTTCATTCTTTTCGGCCCTTTTCAAATCAGTCAACGCTTGGTCATAATCGCCTTGTCTGTATTCGATATAACCCGCATAATAGCTAGCAGCATAGGTGTACCTGTTGTCGTAGGCCTTAATCGCATTGAGCTGCTCCAATGCTTTTTCGAACTCTTGCCTAGCAAAATGGGCGTAGGCCAATTTAAACTGAGCCTCTTCCCGTTGCGATTTAGAGAGCCCTGTAATATCTACTTTTGTCAGGTATTTAATGGCCTTTGCGTAGTTTTTCTCCCTAAAATAAAAATTACCCATTTCATAATAGGCGAGTAGCGCTTTGGGGTGGCCCTCATATTGATGAATAAAGTTTTCAACAAGCTTCTCACCATCGGCATGATAGAGGCGCAAGGCACTGTATGCAATGTAGTACTGGGCTTCTACTGCCTTCAGGCCCTCATCTCCTGCCAATGCCAAGTAGTGCTCAAAAGCATATCTCGCAGCTCCAAATTTTTCTTTATCCAACAATTCTACCCCAGTAATATAATATTGATCGGCACTGTTTTGAGTCAACGTGTTTTGGGCAATCAGAATAGTGGCTGGGAAAAAGGCTATGATAAAAAAAATAAAGTTTTTCACGCTTTTTTATTTCTGTTGTTTATAGTGGATTTTTAAGGCAAAAATTTTTTTATAGATGTCGCTCTCAGTTTTCATCCGTCCCATCTTCTCCCCCTAAAAAATGAACAACACCGAGTTGGAATCAGTATTTTGTTTGGGCTTTCACCTCATTAAACCAATGTAAAGGTAACTAAAAAACATCCGTAATATTGTTATTATTCTAAGGTTAATTTTTATCATCTACTGTTCGGGTAGTCGCAGTAATACACCCTACACTGCATACCCACCTCAGGAACAGGGCTGGTTTATTTCAATCTCAATGCAACAGTTTGAATATCAACTCTCGCAAGATCTGACCCTGTTCTAAATTGGCATTTATCCCTTTGGAGTACAAATCCGCAATACGTAGATGATGGATATTATCTATTACCTTTTGAACGGGATAATTCCGTGCGCCTATAACATATTCTTTCACCACAAAAGGATGTAATTGTAATAAGGAAGCCAAACCTTTCTCTGATTTGTCCTTGGCATGGTGTACTTGTAGCAGCTTGGCATAATAAGCATACAGTATCCCGATGATCATTATCACAGGGTTGCTCTTCGGATTCGCTTCGAAATAATTGACTATCCTATTGGCTTTGACTATATCTCTTATGGCAAGTGCCTTTTGCAGCTCAAACGTGTTGTATTCTTTGCTAATACCGACAAATTGCTGAACTATTCCAGCATCTATCGTGGTTTTTTCCTTAAGATTGATAATGATTTTATCAATTTCATTAGATAGTCTGCTCAGATTATTTCCAATAAAATCAGCCAACATCTGTGTCGCTTTCGCATCTATAGTATACCCCTTATTTTTCACATAGTTAGTCACCCACTCTGGCACCTTATTGTCGTAAATCTTTTTGGTGGTAATCATTACAGCACCGGTCGAAAAAGCCTTCGACAATGATTTTCGGCCGTCTAAAGTTTTGTGCTTATGTGCAAAAACCAGGATGGTAGACGGCAGGGGATTCTTAATATAAGATTCCAGTAATCGTTGTCCCTCTTCTCTATTCAAGTCGACAATTTCCTGAGCCTCCTTTACGATCACTACTTGTCGTTCAGCCATCATAGGATACCGTCTGGCATTTGTAATGATCTTGCTCACATCTGTGTCCTTCCCATACATCACGACTTGATTAAAACCCTTCTCAGATTCTTGTAAAGCGTTTTTCTCTATGGCTTCAGTGATCTGATCAATATAATAAGGTTCTTCCCCTTGAAGGAAATAAATAGGGGCAAACTTATTTTGTTTGATATCCGCAAGAACACTTTCGGGAGAATAAGCCATGGGCAATAGTTTTAAGCGAAGATAGTAGTTTTTTTATTGTTGGGAAACCACCACCCTATCTCCAAACATAGCCCACACACTTAATCCATTAACTATAAAGAGGAAATATATAACAGCTGTAAGATAAGGGATATAATTAAACACCTTATTTTATATGCTAAGAATAGATTTGTCTTGGTGGGCTGCGTTCTCCCTTCTTCCACTCATAACACAAGAGAAAGCAGCAATCTCTTAACTTACATTAAGTGACTGTACTACAATGAAATGGTTGAAAAATATCAAGGAAAATTCCATTATTTTCCTCATCTATGCAATCCTCCTCATGATTGTCACCAATGGTGTATTAGACTATTATTACCGAAAGACCCTTGAGAAACATGAAGCTACTGCTAAGGAGGTTCAGGATGTGAAAAATCACATGACTCATCTTCTCAATACGCTTCAAAACATGGATGTAGGCTTTAGAGGATATTATATTGTTCCTAAAGAACAGTTACTTTCTCCTTTTATACAAGCCAAGGGGCAGTTAGGAGAGAACATGAAAAACATCGAAAGGATCATGCACGCACAAGGGCTACCGGTAGAAGAATTCAAACCGGTAAAAGACGCCTTTCATGAATACGCGTTGCTAATCGACCAACTTGTACAGTGGCGGGACGAAGAAAGATTGTCTGATATAGAGAACGTTATCAATGACGACCCTGGTCTCGACCTATGGCTTGTGTACGATGCATTTAACCAAAAATTCCAGGCTAAGCAGAACGAAATTTTGGCCAAAAGCGAACGTATAATCTCTAGGGCCATGACGATATCCTCTTTGGTTAGGCTCAGTATGCTTGTCTTCGGAATCCCAACATTAATTATTGTTGCGATAAGACTCAATAGGGCCCAGAGAAGGAGAAAGGAACTCTTTATAAGCTTAGATGAAAGCAATAAGAAGTACCTATTCAATTCGAATGAAGATCAAGACGATGATCGGGTTGACGAGCAGGAAATCATCAAATCCCTTATTGCCAACCTACAAAAGGCTGCCGAGTTTATATCCAACATCGCCAAGGGCAACTATGAGATACAGTGGGCCGGATTAAATGAAAAAAACAAGAAAGATAATGAAGAAAACCTGGTAGGCGAGCTATTAAAGATGCGTGACCAAATGGTAAACGTAAGGCAGGAAGACCAGAAAAGAATGTGGGTGACGGAAGGAATATCTTTGTTTTCGGAAATTGTACGTCAGCATCAGGACAACATGGAAATGCTGTCCGACACCCTTACTTCTCAAATTGCCAAATATCTAAAAGCCAATCAAGTATATCTGTATTTTGTATCGGATGAAGATGAAGAGCTTGTACTTGAATTATTTGGATGTTATGCTTATGACAAAAAGCGATATGTAGAAAAAACCATAGCGCCTGGTCAAGGCTTGGTAGGACAAACTTATCTAGAAAAAAGCACTAACTACTTAACCAAGATTCCACCCAATTACGTGAATATTACTTCTGGCCTTGGAGAAGCGACACCCAACTGCCTGGTCATCGTGCCACTCAAGTTCAATGATATTGTGGAAGGCATCTTAGAAATAGCTTCGTTTAAGCCTTTTCAGCAGCATGAGATCGAGTTCTTGGAGAGGATCGGCGAGATCATTGCCTCAGCCATCATTAACATAAGGGGAGCTGTGAAGATGAAAAAAATGATGGAAACCATGCAGGTGCAATCCGAGGAAATGCGTGCCCAAGAAGAAGAAATGCGTCAAAACATGGAAGAGCTTCAAGCCACACAAGAAGAAATGTCCAGAAAGGCACAAGAATATCAAGGTTTGCTTGAAGAAAAAGAATCCATGATCGAGAAATATGTCGAAGAAATAAATTCCCTTAAAGAAAGCAAAGCTCTTTAGTAGGACATTCAAACATACATAGCCAATAATTTCTTTTCTAATCCCCACAAGTTGGAACTGTTTTTGAAGGCAGGTAAACATTTACGCTAAACAGTGCTTAACTTGAAAAAGAACATCATGAAAAGTATTTACTTATGGCTGTGCCTCTTCCTATTGGTGGGTGCCTGCCGCGGTCCTGAGGGCTTACCTGGACCTAGAGGGCCTAAAGGCGACAAGGGTGATCAGGGTATTGATGCAGAGCTTCCCTATGTGTTCGAGATTGAATTTGATTTCACACCCACAAATGATTACAACATATTCTACGAACTTCCATCCAACTTTCAAACTTATGACTCTGATATGACTTTGGTCTATCTATTGTGGAGCTATGACGACTATGGCGACCCAATTTGGCGCCTTTTGCCCCAAAGCACAATAATGGAGTTTGGCTGGCTACAATACAATTACGATTTTACACAATACGACGTCAGCATATTCATGGATGCCGATTTCCCTCTTACGCTTCTAGGTCCTGACTATACCCATGACCACGTTGCCAGAATAGTGATCATTCCAGCCCTTTATGCAGCTAACACAAGAGTGTCTGTCGACTTTTCTGATTATAATGCTGTAAAAGAAACTTACGGATTACCAGACATGCCCAATCCAGAAAAGTCAAAGTGGGGGCGGCCGTTTTAATCCAAATGTTCAATTGGTGACCTTTGGCAAATAGTCTCAAAATAAATATTGGTTGAAAGACGTTACCACTATGACAATGGAATTAACAAAACCAAACCGCATAAAATTAAGAGGGCTATCAGCGTGCTTTTTGCTGATAGCCCTCATGCTATTTTCGTCCTGTACCATTGTCAATGCTATTCAAGCCCAAACAGGAGCATCCCTTACCCAAAAGTTAAACCCTTCCAAAGCGGCCCTTAACACCACAAGCTCATGTTCCTTCCAAGACCAAGTTGGGTTTACAATAGCATCAGACAAAGATGGGTCCCAGCGTTCCCATGATTTTCTATTAGCCCCATCAAACCTCACACAGGTTTTTCATCCTCTCTTATATTTCCGACAAACTTTAGTCAATTATGATTGGCTCGTCGTCGGCAAAACTCCCATCTATATTTTATACAAAAGATTGAAGATCTGGGCATAACCCTTATAGATTTCCCTCACTTTATCGGGGCAATTGTTTGCCTTACACAATTATTATTGCCTACTAATAGGCTTCAACTTGTATAAAATAATCAATATGAATACCGTATTAAAAACTGAACAACAATCCTATAATATAACAGGGGTAATTACCCTTGCTATGCGCCTCGTAGTAGGTTGGTTATACTTCTCTGCCTTTTGGAGAAGGCTAGTATTGGACTATAAACTAGACCCGGAAACAGCAGGCTACATTGGAGAAAAATTCAATCATTTTCTTCCCAATGCTTTAGGTATAAAGCCGATTATAGAATATCTTTTGCTAAACCCCGAAGCGCTGTGGTGGGCCATGGCCATATTTACAGTTGTAGAAGGTGTGGTCGGTCTCTTCTTTATGTTAGGCATTTTCACCCGCCTTATGAGTGCCGCGGTATTTGGATTGCCTGGATGAGTGGCAAATAGGCGCTATGGGGATTGCTGCAGGATTTTCATTATTTCTTGCGGGCAGCGGAAAATATTCTGTCGATCAGTGGCTCTATAAAAACAATTTCAAAATTGTCCGGACGAAATGGTTTGTTTGGTTGGGCTCTGGCGCTTTACCCATCTCTTATACTACACTGAGCAAAATAACCCTTATCGGCTCTTCGGTCATTTTATTCATTACATTGTTCACTAATCAATACTTTCATGGAGGGGTATGGGGCACACTCCACAACAAGTCCGTAAGGCCTAAAATAGAGATTTCCGATGCCCGCATTCAGAATGGGAAGCTCTCTTTCGAAGTTTTTAGAGTAGAGGGCGCCGATGTCTATGGTTCATTCCTTATCGGCATAAGCCTGAAAGATGGAGAGGGCAAAACCGTTATGGCATTAGATGCCGAGGACTTAGCTAGTTTTCCAAAAGAACAAATTGCAAATACTTATGTAGCTAAAGTGAAGCCGGGGGCACATAGCATGGTCATCCCCCTTGGTGCAAAGGCTGTATTGACCATTGATGCTTCTAAGTTAGTTACTTTGCCGCAAGAAAATTATCAATTGACCCTTACCGACGTCAGTGGAACAGAATGGACTGCTGAAGTTAATTTCTAGTCTTAGTCTTAATGAGGGCGTCTGAAATTGGCGTCCTCATTATAAAAACAAACTGAACATTTTCACACTTATTACTGAGCGTAAAATCTTTTTAAACAGATAAAAGTAAGGTCCTATAGCAAAGGAATATGGCCAGTCAGACGACCATTTACAGAATAAGAGGCGTCGTTTCCTTGAAATATAAAATCAAATGCTGTAGATTCGTGCAAAAATTTTTCCGGAATGAATATACATGAATATCAAGCGAAGGACATTTTAAAACAATATGGTGTCAGGATCCAAGAGGGCATAGTAGCAGACACTCCAGAAAAGGCTGTGGAAGCTGCCAAGCAACTTAATAAGGATACAGGTACAGAGTGGTATGTGGTGAAGGCACAAATACATGCTGGCGGACGAGGCAAGGGAGGTGGTGTGAAGCTGGCAAAGAATCTAGATCAAGTAAAGGAGCATTCCTCTAATATAATCGGCATGCAATTGGTGACTCACCAAACAGGCCCTGAAGGAAAGAAGGTGCATAAGGTGTTGATTGCCGAAGATGTGTACTACCCTGGAGAGAACGAGCCTAAAGAGTATTATCTAAGCATCCTTCTTGACAGATCAAAAGGCTGCAATGTAATCATGGCTTCTACCGAAGGAGGGATGGACATAGAAGAAGTGGCTGAAAAAACACCTGAAAAAATATTCAAAGAGTGGATAGACCCGGCGGTGGGGCTTCAACCTTTCCAAGCTAGAAAGGTTGCCTTTGCATTAGGATTGGAGGGTCAGGCCTTTAAAGAAATGGTAAAGTTCATCACGAATTTATATAAAGCATATGATGATACTGATTCCTCTCTTTTTGAGATCAACCCTGTCTTAAAGACTTCTGATAACAAGATATTGGCAGTAGATGCTAAAGTAAACCTTGATGACAATGCACTTTATCGTCATAAAGACCTTGAAGTCCTTAGGGACAAGTCAGAAGAAGATCCATTGGAGCTAGAAGCGAGTGAATCAGGCCTCAACTATGTAAAGCTAGATGGGAATGTGGGCTGTATGGTGAATGGCGCAGGTCTTGCCATGGCCACGATGGACATTATCAAGCTTTCTGGCGGTGAACCCGCTAACTTTTTGGACGTAGGAGGTGGTGCCAATGCACAGACTGTGGAAACAGGCTTCCGAATCATCCTAAAAGACCCTAACGTAAAAGCAATTCTTATCAATATTTTTGGCGGTATCGTTCGATGCGACCGAGTAGCTAACGGGGTTGTGGAAGCTTACAAAAAAATCGGCAACATCAATGTGCCTATCATTGTGAGGCTTCAAGGCACAAATGCTGAAGAAGGTGCTAAAATAATAGAAGAATCTGGGTTGAAAGTATACTCTGCTATTCTGTTGAAAGATGCTGCTGAAAAAGTAAAGCAGGTATTGCAATAGACTACCCCGACAGATAATTAGCACTCGTAGTTCAACTGGATAGAATATCGGATTTCGGCTCCGAGGGTTGGGGGTTCGAATCCTCCCGAGTGCACAAAGGGATCGCTTAAGGCGATCCCTTTGATTTTATATAAACGTATATATATATTAGAAAACAATTAATCCAGCTCCTTTAGCAAATCCTGGAGGTCAAGGCTACGGGTGTACATTTCTATTCCTCCCTGCTCATTTCTAGGCCATTGATCCTCTGGCCGATCCCAATAGAGTTCCACACCATTGCCATCAGGATCGTTGAGATATAGGGCTTCGGACACGCCGTGATCTGATGCGCCAGTCAAGGGGTATTCGGCCTTTAATAACCTATATAAAATACCTGCCAGATCTTTTCGTGTTGGGTATAAAATAGCGGTATGATATAGCCCAACGGATCTTCGAGGCGCTGGGCCAGCGTTCTTGCTATGCCAAGTATTCAAACCAATATGGTGGTGGTACCCACCTGCAGACACAAAAGCCGCCTCAGGTCCGTACATCATCGTAATTTCGAAGCCTAACAACCCATGATAAAAATCGAGTGATCGTTGCAAGTCGGCCACCTTCAGATGCACATGGCCTATTTGAGTCTCGGCTGGTATTTTATAATTATTCATCTCTTTGTCAATTAATAGCGGTCTATAATCTTAAAATCGCTTCTATGCTATCTTTCGCCAAACTGCGCCATTTCTTGTCGTAAACTTGTCAATCAACTTTTGGGCATGCAAATTATCTAGCACTGTCTCGGCTTCTAATAAGTTCTTCTCTGTCAATTCAGCAAATTCCTTTAGCGTAAGCGTTGAGAACTCACCAAAGAGCGATTCTGGATTCTTATCATATACTTTCTTCTCAGCATTTGGATACAACTTTAGCAATGCTTCTACATATTGCTCGTATTTCCTTGCTCCATACACTAAAAACCGGTTTCCTTCTTCATCCATAAAGAATATTGTAGGAAACCCCCTAACACCCAATGAACGTGCCAATGCCATATCTTCTTCAAACAGCTCTTTGGCCTTACCTTCAAAGTCAATTTTGAATTGTTTAATATCTAATCCAGCTTGCGTTGCGGCATCCTCCAAATGCTCCCACTTAGCAATGTTTTTCTTCGCTAAAAACACCATTTCTTTTATCCCTCTAAGAAATACAAGTGCCTTCTCATCGCTCTGAATCTGCGCAGCTTTAAATGCAATAGACGGTGGATATGATGAGTCCAAAGGATCTTCAAGCCAAACGCTGCCATCTATGGGCATTTGATAGGCGTCACTGGCCTCGTCCCAATGCTGGGAAACACTTCTAGGTCCGCTCACGTCCCTCCCACCATAGGAGTCCCAACTTTTTAGTAAGCCGCCCATTCTATATTCTATGTCAAAATATTCGCCGTATTCAAGTTTCAACTTGCGCAATTGGGGTTCTATACCCCAGCAAGAAGAGCAGATCGGATCGGTGAAATAAAGGAGGCGAACAGGCTTCTGCTTTGCCTCCATTTTTATATCAGTAGGTTCTGTGTCCCTTGCAGCCACTTCACATATTCCAGTCTCCGGATCGCACATCAAAGGATTTTGCGCTTTAATATTTTCCATGATCTCAATTTACAAGTTCCAAAGCCACTTTTATACTTTTAATTAGAAGCAGCAATATTACTGCTGCTTCACAAACTGTACCTCTGCATTGATGCGCACCTCGTCGCTCACCATCACACCACCAGCTTCTAGCGCTGCATTCCAGTTCAGCCCCCAATCTTTTCTGTTGATCTTGCCACTTACAGAAAATCCTGCCTTCTCATTACCATATGGATCCTTTACAAGCCCACCAAACTCTACGTCCAACTTCACTTCTTTTGATACCCCTTTGATGGTCAACAGCCCTTTCAATTCATAGTTTTCGTCGTCCAGCTTCTTCAATGAAGTGCTTTCAAAAGAAAGTTCTTTGTGGTTTTCCACATCAAAAAAATCGGCACTCTGCAAATGAGCATCTCTGTCAGTGTTATTTGTAAAGATTGAAGATGCGTCGATTGTCACATTTACTTTCGCATTGTCAAAACCGTTGCCGTCGGAAGATATGCTTCCTTCAAAACTTCTAAACTCACCTTTTACATTGGTGATCATTAAGTGCTTTACTTTAAACAGGATTTCACTGTGAGTTGGGTCTATAGACCAGTTTGTTTTAGTTACTGTTCCCATAATTTTAAATTTAAATGTGATTATTATTTACTATTGTTTTTAAAGAACAATGCAAAGCTCCGACAATGTTTTGCCATTCTTGTTCACATAGGTTAACAAATGAAACAGCCTTATAATTATTTACTGGCTAGCTCTTTTCTGATACGACTAAGCGATTGCGGCTTTATGCCAAGGTAGGAAGCGATAAGATATTGAGGAATTCTTTGGGCAAAATGCGGGTAAAGCGCTACAAATTCTAAATACCGGTGTTCGGCATCTTCACTGTTTGTTTTTATTAGCCTATACTGTAATGCCACAAATGCATTTTGCATCAAGATCCGAAAAAAGTGTTCAAAAAGGTGACTGACCTTGCAAATTTCCTCAAAGTTTTCTCGGTTGATTACCAATACTTCGGTTTGTTCCAGAGTTTCTATAGTATAGATGCCAGGGCGTCCCGAGAAAAAACTATATTGGTCAGTGATCCAATGTCCTTCTATCGCAAATTGAACTGCGTGCTTTTCCCCTTCAGCATTGATATAATAAGAGTAACAGGAACCCTTCAATATAAAATAAACATAACGGCAGGTTTTATGGCTCTCGACAATGGTAACTTTCTTATCTAAAGACTTCCTGAAAGTATATTGTGATAGCAGCTCATACTCTTCCTCAGTCAAAGTATGGCCGATAGTCCGCTCAACGTTCTGCTTTAATACGTTTTCCATATTCTTATGAAAAACTTAAATATATAAAAACTTTGCTCAGTCTGGTCGTGAGCCCTGCAAGATTTTCAATTGTGAAAATATTAGTAATGGCGACTTTGGGCAATCTTGTTTATCCTCAATACCTTCAAACTCAATCCTCAACTGGTTGCAAAACTTGGTCTTACTATCTGACATATGTTTGACCACTTGGGGTATGACCACTTGTATGCACATTTAAATTCCTTTGCTTTTTAATTAATTAATTAAATAAAAAACAATTAATTTAGCTTTTAATTAATAATGTTTTAACCATACTACTTATGACGGGGGGAAATTACGAAATTGATAAAACTGACTTAAAGATACTTAGCTTGCTGTCAGAGGATGCAAAAATGCCCTATACTGAAATAGCCAAACAACTGAATGTTTCCAATGGCACTATCCATGTCAGACTTAAAAAAATGGAAGACTATGGGATAGTGAAAGGTTCTAACCTGAACATCGACTATAGCAAACTCGGACTGGATGTATGTGCCTTTCTTGGAATCTACCTTGAAAAGAGTTCATATTATGAAACTGTGGTAAAAGACCTGAAAAAAATCAAGGAGATTGTCAATATACACTATACCACAGGGGCTTACAGTGTGTTTGTCAAGTTAATTTGTAGAGATACAGTCCATTTGCGGGAAGTATTGCACGATAAAATTCAAAAAATAAATGGGATAGAAAGAACGGAAACTTTTATTTCCCTCGAAGAAAGCCTTATCAGACAAATCCAGCTCGATACTTAATAAAAAACCTGCCTAGGGGAACTTTGCCCCTTAAAAATTTGTGACTACTTAAACTTATTTAGAACAATTTTAAATAAGGCAAAAAAATCATTATCTTAGCGGTTAAAGTCACCGACTTTTTCTTTGAAATTAGTGGTCAAAGGGCTATAAACGTAAAAAGCCGGCATATGAACATGCCATACAGATTTATGTTGTAACTTTGGGCTCTCGAAGGAATTAGTCATCAAAAACGGAAAAGCATGAGTAAAGACAACGAAATTTTAGAGGAGTTAACTAATTCGGAATATAAGCATGGATGGGTAACTGACATTGAAACCGATTCTGCCCCAAAAGGTTTGAACGAGGACATCATCAGATTCATCTCTGCAAAAAAAGAAGAGCCGGAATGGATGCTTGAATGGAGGCTTAAAGCTTATGCGCATTGGCTCACTATGAAAGAGCCTACTTGGCCTAATGTAAAATACCCTCCAATTGATTACCAGGATACGATATACTACTCTGCTCCTAAACAAAAAGCCAAGGTAAACAGCCTTGACGAAATCGATCCGGAAATCCTAGAGACTTTTAACAAGTTAGGTATTTCGTTGGAAGAGCAGAAGCGATTAACTGGCGTTGCTGTTGATGCCGTCATAGACAGCGTGTCGGTTGCCACTACTTTTAGAGAAAAACTTGGTGAACTAGGCATTATCTTTTGCTCCTTTTCAGATGCTATAAAGGATCATCCAGATTTGATAAAGAAATATATGGGGTCTGTAGTTCCGGTTGGAGACAACTATTTCGCAGCCCTTAACTCAGCCGTTTTTACTGATGGCTCCTTCTGTTACATTCCAAAAGGCGTTCGTTGCCCGATGGAGTTGTCCACCTATTTTAGGATCAATGCAGCCAACACAGGTCAATTTGAGCGTACGCTCATTGTAGCAGAAGAAGGTTCATACGTAAGCTATCTAGAAGGTTGTACAGCACCTATGCGGGACGAAAACCAATTGCATGCTGCCGTGGTAGAGATCATTGCCAACAAAGACGCTGAAGTAAAATATTCCACAGTCCAAAACTGGTACCCTGGTGACAAGCAAGGAAAAGGCGGCATCTACAATTTTGTAACGAAAAGAGGAATATGTGCTGGTGAAAACTCCAAGATTTCATGGACACAGGTAGAGACAGGTTCTGCCATCACCTGGAAATATCCTAGTGTTATCCTCAAAGGAGATAATTCTGTAGGAGAGTTTTATTCTGTGGCAGTGACCAATAATTATCAGCAAGCAGATACAGTCACAAAAATGATCCACTTAGGTAAAAACACCAAAAGCAGGATCGTATCAAAAGGAGTATCGGCAGGAAAAAGCCAAAACAGTTACCGTGGACTTGTAAAAGTACATAAGCGAGCAGAAAACGCTAGAAACTTCTCTCAATGTGACTCTTTGTTGATGGGAGACAAATGTGGGGCCCACACTTTCCCCTATATTGAAAGCGCCAATAAGAGTGCACTAATAGAACATGAAGCCACGACCTCCAAAATTGGGGAAGATCAAATATTCTACTGCAATCAGCGAGGGATTGATACAGAAAACGCCGTAGCCTTGATAGTGAATGGCTATTGTAAAGAAGTGCTCAACCAACTTCCAATGGAGTTTGCTGTGGAAGCACAAAAGCTGTTGGCACTTACGCTTGAAGGCAGTGTTGGGTAAAACGCCCTGGTCCTAGACCAAAGGCAATTATATAATTTCAGTTAAATAGTAATAAGAAGAACATGTTAAGCATAAAAAATCTACACGCCTCTATCGAAGGCAAAGCTATTTTGAAAGGCATAAACCTTGAAGTGAAAGCAGGAGAAGTCCATGCCATCATGGGCCCAAATGGCTCGGGAAAAAGTACGCTGGCCTCTGTTTTGGCAGGTAGAGAAGAATATGAAGTAACTGAAGGAACAGTAGATTTTCAGGGTAAGGACTTGTTGGATTTTTCTCCTGAAGACAGGGCAAGAGAAGGCTTATTCCTTGCTTTCCAATATCCAGTAGAAATACCGGGCGTAAGTTCAACCAACTTCCTCAGAACGGCCCTGAATGAAATAAGGAAATACAGAGGACAGGACGCTCTCGATGCTGTTTCTTTCCTAAAGTTGATGAAAGAGAAGATGAAGCTTGTAGACATCAACCAAGCTTTGCTTAGCCGTTCTTTAAATGAAGGGTTCTCTGGAGGTGAAAAGAAAAGAAACGAGGTCTTCCAAATGGCTATGTTGGAGCCGACGTTGGCTATTTTGGACGAAACCGACTCAGGCCTAGACATCGATGCACTACGAATTGTCGCCAATGGTGTCAACACCCTTAGAACAAAAGACAACGCCACGATCGTAGTAACACACTACCAAAGGTTGCTTGACTATATCGTTCCGGATTTTGTGCATGTGTTGTACGAAGGTAGAATTGTAAAGTCCGGAACGAAGGATCTAGCACTAGAGCTGGAGGAGAAGGGATACGATTGGATAAGGGAGCAAAACAAAACTGCTACAGTTTAACATCGCTAAATGCGCATTATGCCCCTTGTTTGTTTTAAGAAAATCAAAAAAGTAAAATGTATCAAATAAAGGATAAGGAAAGTATTCTTGATAATATTCTCGAGCGTTGGGAACTGACGAAAAGTAAGAGCAGCCCTGACTCACTTCCACTGAGGGAATCTACAATAGAAGTTTTTAAAACCTTAGGATTGCCTGGCAAAAAGGATGAAGCCTATAAATATACGCCCATAACAAAGACGCTGGAAAAGACCTTCTCCTTTAGAGAAGAGAATCCAAAGGTTGCCCTTTCATCGGAGCAAATCGAGAAGCATTTTGTTCCAGGGCTATCAGGTAATGTCTTTGTATTTGTTAATGGTATTTATTCGGAAGAACATTCTTCCATTATAAGCTCTAAGGACCAACTAGAAGTAAGGAGCATTGATGACTTCTATGCGGATGGGCTTGAGGCCATTACGAATGAAGAAAACATCTTGGTACCAGAAGACCCTTTCAAGGCTCTCAATACCGCTTTGGCAGACTCTGGCGTGTATGTGCGGGTGCCTGCCGGAAAAATCGTAGAGCAACCAATCATCATTTATTATTTGACAGATACTACCAATGGTAAGGTGATACAACATACTAAAAATGTTGTATTGGTAGAGGAAAATAGCCAGGTGAATATAGTAGAATGCCACTTGGGTACAGGCGAGCATCCAGATTTCACCAATAGCAGTACTATTATCCTGATGAAGGAACATGCTGTAGCAACGCATCATAAAATTGAAAATGAGAACAATGCTTCTATACATATAGACAATACGATTGTACATGTTGCTGCAAAAAGCACATTCTCTTCTTTCACGATCAGTCTATCTGGAAAGCTTATCAGAAATAACCTCAACATTTCGTTGAACGGCGAAAATAGTGAAGCCAATATGGATGGCCTTTATGTTATTAAAAGGGATCAATTGGTAGACAATGAGACTACAGTTGATCATAAGGTGCCAAACTGCCTGAGCAATGAGCTTTACAAAGGTATAATTGACGGCAAAGCAACAGGTGTCTTTAATGGGAAGATATTTGTACGACCAGATGCACAGAAGACCAACGCCTTCCAGTCAAACAAAACCATCCTGTTGTCGGACGATGCCACGATCAACACCAAGCCCCAACTAGAAATATGGGCCGATGACGTGAAATGTTCTCATGGAGCTACTACGGGCCAAATAGATGAAGAGCAGCTATTTTACCTTAGATCGAGAGGCTTGGGAAAAGAAACAGCAAGAGGCATATTGCTTCATGCCTTTGCATTGGATATCCTTGACAAAATTAAATTGCCTGCCTTAAAAGATTATCTGGACAATCTCATCACAGACAGGCTGCAAAACTAGCAAAACATGTCCGTAAGTCAGATAAATACAGCAACGATCAATAAACAACTCGCAATAGAAGAGATTCGGGCCCAATTTCCTGTGCTTCACCAAGAAGTAAATGGAAAGCCACTGGTATATTTTGACAATGCCGCTACTACACAAAAGCCTCAAAGGGTAATTGACGCTCTGAATAATTATTATAGCAGCATCAACGCCAATATTCACCGGGGCATACATACGCTTGCTGAAAGAGCTACTACAGCATTTGAGGATACAAGGGTGGCAGCGCAGGAATTCTTGAATACTAAAGAAAAAGAAGAGATTATCTTTACTAAGGGCACTACAGAGGGGATTAATCTGATAGCTTCTACTTACGGACGAGCCAACATTGTGGCAGGAGATGAGATCATCATTTCCACCATGGAACACCATTCCAATATTGTTCCATGGCAAATGCTTTGCGAGGAGAAAGGAGCAACTTTGAAAGTCATCCCTATCAACGAAGAGGGGGAAATTCTTTTGGATGAGTACCACAAACTACTTTCTGATAACACCAAGATCGTATCTATTGTACATGCTTCCAATAGCCTAGGAACGATCAACCCTATCAAGGAAGTCATCCATGCCGCACATGCCGTAGGGGCGGTGGTGCTGGTCGACGGAGCGCAAGCCGCCTCTCACTTAGAGATAGACGTACAAGACCTAGATTGTGACTTTTATGTCATTTCTGGTCATAAATTCTATGGCCCTACTGGCTGTGGTGTGCTCTATGGCAAAAGAGCACTTCTTGAAGCCATGCCCCCCTATCAAGGCGGTGGTGAGATGATCAAAGACGTGAGCTTCCAAAAGACTACATACAATGATATTCCTTACAAATTCGAAGCTGGAACGCCCAATATTGCGGACATCGTTGCTTTGAAAGAAGCGTTCAACTTTATCAATAGCATTGGAAAGGAAGCCATAAGACAACATGAGCACGAACTCATGCAGTATGCTTATGAACTTCTAAGCGCCATACCAGGCTTCCGACCAATAGGTACAGCCAAGAAAAAGGTGAGCGTCCTCGCATTTGTGTTAGAAGGTTGGCATCATTTCGATATTGGGATGATGTTGGATGCACGCGGAATCGCCATCCGAACAGGGCATCACTGTACTCAACCGCTTATGGAATGGTACAATATTGAAGGAACAGCAAGGGCATCATTTGCTGTATACAACACAAAAGAAGAAATAGAACAACTTGCAGAAGGATTAGGCCGTATAGCCAAAATGAAGCGATAATTTTAATGTCAGCTAAAGCGATCAACGAAATACAAGACGAAATAATCGAAGAATTTGCTATTCTGGGAGATGATATGGAAAGCATTATATTCTATATCATGGAGCTGGGACAACAACTTCCAGCACTACCAGAGCAATATAAAGTCGAGGAAAACATCATCAAAGGCTGCCAGTCTAAAGTTTGGCTGACAACATCCATGGAAGATGATAAAATTATCTTTAGAGCGGACAGCAATACCGAAATCACGAAGGGGCTAATCAGTATGCTCATCAGAGTGCTATCGGGACAAAGTGCGGAATCTATCGCCAATGCTGACCTGTATTTTATTGAAAAGATAGGCATGAGCAGGGTGATTGGCTCTCAGCGTTCCAATGGGTTTGCTGCCATGATCAGACAAATGAAGCTATTTGCTATAGCCTACAAAGCAAAAATGGGGCGCGTATAGGGGCAGGTAACGAAGGCTTAAACAACCATTAAAAGCACTAAGAAAATGTCAGAAAATCAGAATACCGAAAACTTAAGAGACAAAGTAGTAGCAGCCCTCAAATCTGTATATGATCCTGAGATACCAGTAGACATATACGAGCTAGGGCTTATCTATGAAATCAACATCTATCCTGTCAACAATGTCTATGTGGTCATGACATTGACCTCTCCTGCTTGCCCTAAGTTGGAATTGGGCTTTTTATAGAAGATAGACACAAGACTAAAGACGGTAAATGCAAGAGAGGAGAAAAAAGCCCCTCTGTGTCTTATCATTCAGCAAAAAATATTTCTAATTTCTAATTTCTAATTTCTAATTTCTAATTTCTAATTTCTAATTTCTAATTTCTAATTTCTAATTTCTAATTGAAGAATTAACTACTCCCATGCGGTTGGAATTGACCAATGCTGGATTCGAAGATCTTAAAACAGCCGATGCTGTGGACAATCTGCTTAAGGACCAGAAGGGAACTGCCTTAGTGGTCATCAACTCAGTATGTGGTTGTGCGGCAGGTACAGCTAGGCCGGGCGTGAGATTAGCATTGCAAAATAGCAATAAGTTACCTGATACACTCGCTACTGTATTTGCAGGAGTAGATCAGGCTGCTGTGGCCAAAGTAAGGGAATATGCTGCCCCTTATCCCCCATCATCACCTTCTATCGCACTATTTAAAGACGGCGAGTTGGTGCATTTTGTAGAAAGACACCATATCGAAGGCCGATCAGCCGAGATGATTGCCAATCACTTGAGCAGCGTGTTTGAAGAATATTGCTAACAAAGACATATTCCATAAGAAAAAAGAAAAGCAGTAGGAATAACTTCTACTGCTTTTCTTTTTTAAATAAAACACATCCTTTACAATAAAAAGAAGAGGTATTTACCATATACCAACCCAAATAGAATTAAAACTGTGATACAAAATACGTCGAATCGTGCCATTGTGATGAGGTTTAGAAGGTTTGGAAATCTGTCCGAAAGCAAACCAATAGGTCAAGCAGCTTAGTTGCAGGCATTCTCAATATCATTCAATATTGTGCGCGATTCCATTAGCTTGTCAATATGAGAGAAGCCTCTAACTGTAATGACTACATGCTTATCGCCTATCTCCGTCACCACTCCACCAAACTGGTTCGACATCAATTGTTGAACGATCTCTTTTCCTAATAACTTTTTTCCTTTTAGTTCAGCTTCCAACCGGATTTTCTGTACAAATGGAATTTTTACATCATTTATGGTTTGGACCACATCATATACATGAACAGCAGCGTAAGGTGGCACCTCTACCTTTCTACCCCAAGAAACTCTCACCGTATTGCTGTCTTCAATCTTGATAGACTTGCTATGCAGTTGTGACAATGATTTTGTATATGCGTAGGTGGCAGATGCTTCAAGATTGGTCTGCACCCCCACCCCATAAAATGTAGCACTGGCGGTATAGCTCGCTTTTATTCCCACTGTGGCCGAATGCGTTGTACTTATCTCAAAGCTTTCTTCTGAAATTGATGCATACGAACTCGTCCTTTCATCATCCTTGCCCACTACTTTCTCCACTCTCGCACTAGAGCAGTTCTCCAGCACTTCATTTACTGCAAAATCCATTTTTGCCGGAGATAATATGGGCGTATTGAATTCTGTGCCCAGATCAGTAGCAGACCATTTCACTCCTGCTGCTACAATCCGGAATTTTGCCACAGTACCTTCTATCGCCGATAATATCTCCCAATCTGGATAGGGAATCATATTATGAAAAACTGTTTGGGTTTTGAATCTTAAAGGAGCACCATTGTGCGTTTTGATGGTAACCCAGCCATCAGCATCATAGCTTAGGACAAACTTTCCCCATGAATCTAGATTGTTGACACTTTTAAAAGCACTTTGATAAAGTATCCCACCTTTTAATGTCAGGTAATTGCCAGAGTGTTTGGCTCGGATATAATAAGTAGAGTCGTTACCTTCTTCTACAGGGACAAAATAAAAGTACTGATTGTTAAACGCATCACCTAAATAATCATAGAGCGTGGTAGGTACTTCCTTTGTATCCTCGTAAGGTATGTCCAGCACCAACGAGTCGGTAAGTCCACCAGCCTCTTGAATAATATAATAAGAATCGGGATTAAGCTTCAAAGGAGGTTGGACTTTGGGCAGGTCTGTATTTACAGGATAAACCAAGGTAGCATTGCTGAACGCTAGGCTCTTCTCTGTGGTATGGGACAATATTTGATCCTTTTCATCCTTGACAACTATATCTACCTTAACTCCCTTAGAAAATAAGTTCAGCTCTTCCGTCGAAAGACTATCACGAGGAATCTCTATAATAGCCAAATTAGTGAATTCGTCAACTGGCAGCTCCTTTGAATAGGCTGACAGGGGCCCTTCAAAGTTTATTTGTACACTTTGTGGCGTATAGCCATTTTTAACAATAGAACGTGTGTCAATCATTACACCTACACTGCCCTCGCTTACAGGCAGGTCTACAGGTAGAGATTCATCCTTCTGGGGCTTATCATCTGGCATTACTTCATCTTCTTTGAGACAAGAAGTATTGAGCAAAAGCAGAAAGAACAATAGAGAGAAACGGGTATGGTAAAAAACACTTTTCATAACGGTATCATTTATAGGTGAATAATTTAAATGTATCCTGTGCCGCATAGCAGCAGCAACAGAATACAAATAGACATTATCCATGAAGGATAGCCGTTAAGCTATGTTGCAAAGCCTTTAACTTATGTTGCAATTGACAATAACGATTGGAAAAATCGTCTTATGAGTGATGATTAATGGCTTCGCTGGGAGCGTACCCGTATTGTTCCATAAAACAAGAAGAAAAATAAGTAGGTGAGTTGAATCCTACTTGATAAGCAACCTGAGCCACATTGTATTCACCAGTCAACAGCATTTCTTTTCCTTTTTGCAAGCGTATGACTCTAATAAACTGGCTGGCGGATTGGTTGGTCAGCGCTTTCAATTTTCTATGAAGCTGAGTGCGGCTCATAGCCAGCTCCCTGCTCAGTTCTTGAACACCGAACAGCTCGTTGTCCAAATGGTTCAGCACCTCAGTTTTGATCTTGTCGAGAAAACCATTTTCCTTATGATCACCAACAATCTGGGGCATGCCTTCGAGCATTCTGGCAGCATATTTCTCCCGAAGTGACTTCCTCACCTCAATGAGATTCTTTGTCCTCACAAGAAGTTCTTTAGCATTGAATGGTTTAGACAAGTAATCATCTGCCCCGGTTTCAAGTCCCTCCAGCTTATGATCCATTCCAGCCTTAGCGGTCAACAAAACCACTGGGATATGACTGGTATTCATATTGGCTTTTATGATTCTGCAAGCCTCATACCCATCCATGACAGGCATCATCACGTCGCTAATGATAAGATCGGGAATATGGGCAATGGCCATTGCTACCCCTTCTTTCCCATTAGAAGCTTTTAGCACATCGTATTTTTTCTGCAAAGTGTGGGCAATAAATTTCTGTACATCCGTATTGTCTTCAATGATCAACACGATTTCCCTAGAGCTTTCAGGAGTTGCTTCATTACGTTGATCTGGCAAAGTTGTTTTGGGTTCACTTACTTCTGCTAGTACACAATCATTTAAGTCAATGGCTAGTTTTGTAAGGTCAGCAGAGATGGGGCTGTCATTTACAGGTGCGGTGGTTTCTTTAAAATCCAGGTGCAAAGGAAGTTTTACCGTAAAAACGCTGCCTTCATATATTTTACTCTGGACAGAGATTTCGCCTCCATGCAATATGGTAAGCTCTTTTGCCAATGCCAGCCCTATACCTGTCCCTATCCCGTCTGCGGCAGTATGCGCTTGATAAAAGCGGTCAAATATCCATGGAAGTTTGTCTTCTGGAATGCCCATTCCTGTGTCCGCCACACTCACCACTACACACGCTTCATCATTCTCACTTTCCTTCAAGCTTACACTTACCTGACCACCTTTAGGAGTGAATTTAAAAGCATTAGAAAGCAAATTAGAGAACACCTTTTCCAATTGCTCTGCATCAAAAACCATTTCTATCGCATTTATTTTGATGTCAACATCAAGCTTTATATGCTTTTGATGAGCAAGCGACTGAAACGACATGACGAGCCCTCTTATAAAAGCCACAAAATCCCCCTTCTGAGGTTGGATTCCCCCCATTCCCGCATCCAAGCGGCTGATGTCAAGTATCTGATTCACTAATTTGAGTAGTTGATCCGTATTGCGACGCATCAGTTTAACCATATTTCTGGTGGATGGCTCCCGAGTATTTTCCATGATCTGTTCCACTGGCCCCATAAGCAACGTTAATGGAGTACGTAATTCATGGGCAACATTGGTGAAGAAACTCGTTTTCAATTGATCCAATTCCATCAATTTCTCCCCTTCCAGCTTTTCAAGCTCTAGCTGCTGAGCAAGAGCCATCTGCTTTTTTTCTTGGCTTATTTTATAATGCCTATAAAACAAAAACAGCATAAAGAAAATGAAAAGGATAAAACCAATAGAGAAGTTTCTAATGAGGGCTTGTTGTTCGATCTTAGCCTGCTGCAACTGCCGTTCCTTGTTCAGTTTATCTATTTCATGCACTTTTCTTTCTGTTTCAAACTCAACCTGCAACCGAGTTATTTGCTGCTGTTTCTGCTGGCCAAATAAGCTGTCCTGAAGAGCAGCGTAGGCTCTTTCTGCTTCAAGTGCTTTTTCATATTGCCCTGTCTGCTCATAATAGGTCGACAATAATGATTGAGAATAAACCACTTCCGAAAGGTCGCCTAAAGCGTGAGCCGAGTCCAGAGATTCCTGCAAATAAGCAATAGCACGATCATACTCTCCTAAAGCGCCGTAAGCACTTCCTAGATTCGTAAGGGATATACAAACACCTTTTCTATCTCCTATTCTTTGCCTTACTTCCAGACTTTTGTTTTCATAATCAATAGCCTGTTGGTGCTTTCCTGAATTAATATTAGCAGAAGCAAGATTACTATACTCATCAGCAACCAACTTTTCATTGCCCATCTCTTCGTAAATCGCCAGTGCTTTTTTGAAATATACTATCGATTGATCGTCATTGCCCAACTCACTGTATAGAATTCCAATATTATTATAAGCGACCGCCTCTCCCTTCCTATCTTTTACTACTTTACTCAGTTCTAATGCTTTGAGTTGATACTCCAGCCCTAGGGAATCTTCCCCTATTAAGTCATAAACCAATCCAATCCCGCTATAAGAGTTTGCCATGCCACGGTTGTCCCCGATCTTCTCTTGAATGTTCAAGGCCTTACGATGCGCTTCGATAGCTTCTTGATATTTTCCTGTGTTTTGATGTACGTTGCCTATGGTATTTAGGCTTGCCCCTATCCACCGCGCACTATCTAATTCCTCTGCTTCCTTTAATGCCCGTTGGGCATATTCCATAGCCATCACCCTATCGGTATTGAGGTAGGCATGAGAGATATCTATACAAATGGAAATGGTTTGAGGACTTTTAGCCTGACCAAGCACGTGAAGCAGGCTATCCACCATACGAACGTCCTGCGCTGTTAAATTCGTCGTGGTCATCCATGTCAAAAGAAAGAGCACTGCGTACGGGCTTATTGTTAGGCGCATGGATTTTTTGTCTGAAAAAATATTTACTGGTGCGCACCCTTATTATACTCGACAACACACTTGCTCAACACCCATTATGTCAATGTTAGAGGAGCGACAACGCATGCATAAAGATAATATATATTGGCTTAAAAAAATTATAACCCTATAAAGATCATTCAATTACATTGAAAAAACACTAAAAGTGAGATCAAATAATGGAGACCATCTCACTATGAGCTAAGCAAAATCAATTCACTAAAAAGAAAAGTGTTGCCTGAACTCTAGCAAGTCTTCTCGCAAGTTCCTTTGACGAGGCCAATCCATATATTGCTTAAGGCTCATGGTGTCTTCAAGACAAATCTCGCGTAGATTGAGGTGCTGATTGATAAAAATAAATTCGAGGTCAGGATACATCTCTTTCAATATGTCGACAATATCTAGCACATGATGGTTTTTATCGAAGAGGTTATAAACCCCTGAAGGGGCGTTACTGAAAATCAGGTTTGCCAGAACATGACTTATCGTATTGATATTCACAAAGGCCCTCTGCTGCTTGCCCGTGCCATGTATGGAAATCCTTCGGTTGTAGTGAGCATTGAACATGAACTGGTTGATGACCATGTCATACCTTATGCTCTTATTATATCCGTAAATGTTGCCGCAACGGAGTATATAAGTGTCACACTTGTCCATTAGTCTGGCTGCCTGCTCCTCTCCTCTCAGTTTGGAAATGGCATATATAGTCCGTGGGTTTGGCTGGCTGTTCTCATCTCTTTTTTTAGAAGAAGATCCATATACCGACGCACTGCTGGTGTACACAAATTTCCGCACATCACTTTCTTCAATGGCATAGACCAGTTCGGCGGTGCCCCAATGGTTGATCTGCTCAAATGAGTGGCCATCCGTATTAACATAAGGCATATTTACCTTTGCAGCCAAATGGTAGACCACATCTATGCCTTTCAGGGCTTTCTTCAACTTTCTAGAATCCAGTATATCGCCCTGGATCAACCTGATCTTTACTCGTTGATTCAATGGATCGCCCATAAAAAGATTGTATGATCCCCTACTCAAATTATCATAGATAATAATTTCCTCAACCTCTTCCATTTGAGATAACAGCGAAACCACACCCGTACCCAAATATCCGGCTCCACCGGTTATAAGAATTCTCATCGCACTCTTTTTAATTTTTCACAAAAGCATTACGCTCAACCATTATAAGTCTATACCCCTTCTTTTTTATCCTCCACCTTATGAATCAAGTCTGTATGAAGGCCACATTCTGACTTATTCATACCATACCACCTCGCTTCTCTTTCTTGCATTTCTGGATCCATGCGGCGTGTACAAGGTTCACACCCAATACTAAAATAACCTTGAGACTCCAAAGGATGCTTTGGCAGTTGATATTCCCTGATATACTGATAAATTTCTTTTGCTGTCCAATCCAACATAGGATGAAAGCGCGTTACGCCGTGAGGTGCCCCCTGTTCTACTTTCATGGCCTTTCTTACAGCACTTTGGTCTGCCCTTACTCCGTTTATCCATACATCATGCTGCATGAGGACCTGATCTAAGGGTTGAATTTTGTTCAGGAAGCAGCAATAGTCAGGGTCTGATGTGAAGAGGAGCTTGCCATCACTTCCCTTTTGCATACTTTTGGGTACTTGAGACTTTAGCTCGATCGTATTCAAGCCAAACTGCTTTGTGACCATATCTTTGAAAGATAATGTTTCTGGGAAATGATAACCTGTATTGGTAAAATATACAGGGATAGAAGGGTCGATTCTGCTTATCATGTGGAGCAGCACCAAGCTATGCGTTTGGAAAGAAGAGGTCGTAAAGATCTTTTTCCCTCCATCTTTATATTCCTGTATCTTATTTTTGATTGCTTCGAATTGCAAAACGCCGGATTTTTATGACGCACAAATATAGAAAATAAATAGTTGCGCTGATCTAAAACAGCAACCAAACTGCTTTTTTTGCCCTATTCGTTTTCGATATTTTGATCGTTTGAAAATGCAATCCTATTATAGAAACCTGCACGTTCAATTCTAATTCATTACCTTTGCACTTAGGATTTTCCTATAGACAGCCGTCCATATAAGGAACTCCAGCAACCAAGTAAGATATTCATGAGGGTTTCAGTTTTCAGAAAAGAACACTTTAATGCCGCCCATAGGCTCTACAACCCCGATTGGTCGGACGACAAAAACGATGCTGTGTTTGGGAAGTGCAACAATCCCAACTATCATGGCCATAATTATGAAATAGTAATTAAATTGACAGGTGAACGAGACGAAGCTACAGGCTATGTATATGACTTGAAAAAACTAAGCGAATTAACGAAGAAACATATCCTCTCCCGATTTGACCACAAAAACCTCAATGAGGATGTTCCGGAATTTAAAGACCTCAACCCTACCGCCGAAAATATAGCCATTGTCATTTACAACATCCTAAGAAAAGAGATCGACCCTCGATTTGATTTAAAAATCACACTTTATGAGACAGAAAGAAACTATGTTGAATACCCCGCAGACTAATCAAGATGATACACCAACAAAGCGTTTGGCAGCCATTTACGAAACACCTATGCGACCAGATGCATTTGATATGGACGATGCGGAAAAAATCGCCATCATTTCTGAACATTTCCATGCCATCATGCACACGTTAGGGCTAGACATGGAAGATGACAGTCTAAAAGGTACGCCTTATAGAGTGGCGAAGATGTACATAAAGGAAATTTTCAGTGGCCTTAATCCTGCCAACAAGCCTGTTCCTCGTTTATTTGAGAACAAATACAAATACGAAGAAATGTTGGTGGAGAAGGACATCACTTTTTACTCAAACTGCGAGCATCATTTCGTCCCAATTATAGGGAGAGCTCATGTGGCATATATATCCTCTGGAAAAGTGATTGGCCTTTCTAAGATCAACAGGATTGTAAAGTACTATGCCAAACGACCTCAGGTACAAGAAAGATTGACAGTGCAAATAGCCAATGAACTAAAATTGGCACTGAATACAGAAGATGTAGGAGTAGTAATTGATGCCACCCATCTGTGCGTATCATCTCGTGGAGTAAACGATACCAATAGTACCACTGGCACTGCACATTTCTCCGGTAGGTTCAAAGAAGAAAAAACAAGAGCAGAATTCCTGAACTTCATTAACAGCAAATAACAAATACGAACCCTTCCTAAAACAATGGCTATCAGCATGTTTAGGAAGGGTTTCAACACTACCTCTTTTACTCATTCAAACTGCCTTCATAGGCGCATCGAAACACCCCCTTACTAACGCTAAAATCAGTATGCGCAAATAGCATTGATAGCATTATATTATCTGCCATAAAATCACTTTATTTTCTCATTTCAATGAATTATTGCACGATTCTAATTCATAAATCCCGTCTCTTTTAAGAAAAAAATTTTAAAATAAGGCACGTTCTTATATCTTTGTCCGAATTTAATAATCATTAAGAAATAGATATGGAATATACGCTTTACTTGATACCCGCCTTTGGTATTTTAGGCCTAATTGTGATGGCGGTAAAATCGGCCTGGGTGACAAAACAAGATGCAGGGGATGCTAATATGATTGAGCTTTCAGGTTATATTGCCACTGGGGCGATGGCCTTTTTGAAAGCCGAATGGAAAGTACTTACTTACTTCTCTATTATTACGGCTATCCTATTAGCATGGTCAGGCACTTTGGTAGAAAATTCAAGCCCAATAATAGCAGTATCATTTCTTATTGGAGCATTCTTTTCTGCTCTAGCCGGATATATTGGGATGAACATTGCCACTAAGGCCAATGTGAGAACCACCCAAGCGGCAAGGACAAGTCTATCTAAAGCGCTGCAAGTTTCCTTTACCGGTGGCACTGTCATGGGACTTGGTGTTGCAGGATTGGCAGTATTAGGCCTTGGAGGGCTATTCATAGTTTTTTATCAGTTATATGTGGTAAGCACAGGCGGAGATGTCAATGGCTTGCCTATGGAAAAAGCATTAGAAGTTTTAGCAGGTTTTTCGCTTGGTGCAGAAAGCATTGCCTTGTTTGCCCGTGTAGGTGGTGGTATTTATACAAAAGCTGCTGACGTAGGAGCTGACTTGGTGGGAAAAGTAGAAGCTGGCATACCTGAAGATGACGTAAGAAATCCTGCAACCATTGCAGACAACGTAGGGGACAATGTTGGAGACGTGGCCGGTATGGGTGCCGACCTGTTTGGTTCTTATGTAGCTACTATTCTCGCGACAATGGTACTGGGTAGAGAAATCGTCTCAGACGACGCTTTTGGAGGCATTGCTCCTGTATTGCTGCCTATGGTCATCGCAGGGATCGGTCTTATCTTCTCCATTGTAGGATGCGCATTGGTGAGAGTAAAAGAAAATGGGGATGTTCAAAAAGCTTTGAATATTGGTAACTGGACATCAATAATCCTTACAGTTGTTGCGTCTTACTTCGTGATTGACTGGTTAATGCCCGCAGGTGAAATGGTAATGGGCAGGGGCAACTCTATCCCATTTGATAAAATGGACGTATTTGGTGCTGTAGTAGTAGGATTGGTTGTGGGTGCACTCATGAGTATTATTACAGAATACTATACAGCAATGGGCAAAAGGCCTGTTAATACTATCATAAAACAATCTTCTACTGGACATGCAACCAACATTATAGGTGGCCTATCCATCGGCATGGAGTCTACAGCAATTCCTATTCTAGTTTTAGCTGGAGGCATTGTATCATCTTATGCTTTTGCTGGTCTATATGGTGTAGCCATTGCTGCTGCAGGAATGATGGCCACCACTGCTATGCAATTGGCTATCGATGCTTTCGGACCTATAGCTGACAACGCTGGTGGAATTGCTGAAATGAGTGGGCTTCCGGAAGAAGTAAGAGGCAGAACTGACATACTAGACGCTGTAGGAAACACAACTGCAGCTACCGGAAAAGGATTCGCTATCGCCTCTGCTGCACTTACAGCACTTGCACTTTTTGCAGCATTTGTGGGTATTGCAGGTATTGAAAGCATTGACATATACAAAGCACCTGTATTGGCCGCATTATTTGTAGGTGCCATGATTCCGTTCATTTTCTCTTCTTTGGCGATTGCCGCAGTGGGAAGGGCAGCAATGGACATGGTTCAGGAAGTAAGAAGGCAGTTTAAGGAGATTCCAGGAATCATGGAACATAAAGCGAAGCCAGAGTACGACAAGTGCGTGGAAATTTCTACAAAGGCTTCTTTAAGGGAAATGTTGCTTCCCGGTGCCATTGCTATTGTAACACCTGTTTTGGTAGGCTTTGGCTTTAAGGATGTATTCCCCGATACAAGCTCTGCAGAAGTACTTGGAGGATTGCTAGCCGGAGTAACCGTTTCTGGTGTATTGATGGGAATTTTCCAAAACAATGCCGGTGGTGCTTGGGACAACGCAAAGAAATCATTTGAGAAAGGTGTATTGATCAATGGCGTGATGGAATATAAGGGTTCCGAGCCGCATAAAGCCTCAGTAACTGGAGATACTGTGGGAGATCCCTTCAAAGATACTTCTGGACCTTCTATGAATATCTTGATCAAGTTGATGTCGATCGTGGCACTTGTTATCGCTCCTCACATATCTATTAAAGATGTTCATGAAGCAGATGCAAAAGCACCTGCTAAAGAAATCGTGCTTCATGAAAGCCAAGACCTTGAAGCACCAGTTTTTGATATACAATAGTTGTGCAGCCAGGGCAAACGCATTTAAAATTCAGCAGCAGAAAAAGCGTCAGTACAGCTTACGAACACCTTGCTTGCTTGCCCAAATTCATTCTGTAACCATCAGAAGCCATGGCTTGTTCCAGTTCAGGGTTAAAAAAGTTAAATGCGTTTGCCCTAGTTGTGCAGCATTCAAAGCAACCTTTCTCGGGATAAACTAAACAATATCCAGAAACTAATGAGCCATTAAATGCCCAACACCCAGTTTGCGGGCTGAAGTCTTCAAACTTCTAACAAGATATTATCAAAGAAGCCGGCAAATGCCGGCTTCTTTGATAATATAATTGCCACCTACTTTCCGCCATAGTTTTTATAAACATCCTTGTTGCATTTACCTTATTTAATAGGTAACTTTTATGAGATTATTTTCGGCATGGCCTCATCCATGCTCTTTTATCAACTACTCATACAATCTCATGAAAAAGCAATTCATCATTACCATTATTTTACTGCTTGGGGCGCTTCAAGCCTTTTCGCAGTCATCTATTTATGGACAATGGAAAACCATTGATGATAAAACTGGTGAAGCTAAATCTATAGTGGAGATCAGTGAAAAAGGAGGCAAAGCCTTTGGAAAGGTCATTAAGATATTCGACCCTAATAAACAAGATGCTGTTTGCAGTGAATGTGACAAAAACGACTCGCGCAAGGATCAGAAAATTCTTGGGATGGAAATTCTCAGGAACATGGAAAAGAAGGGCAACGAGTGGACCAATGGGAGAATATTAGACCCTAACAATGGTTCGGAATACAAATGTACCATGTGGCTGGAAAATGGGAAACTTCATGTGCGTGGCTATATCGGTTTTTCTCTCTTAGGCAGGACTCAAATATGGGAACCTGTGAAATAAGCGTTAGAATAATAGAAGAAACGGCTAATCGTCCAACCAAAAGCCGCCATATTGGTTCATATCTAGAAACAGCTTATGAACCATAAGAAATATAAAAACATCATCATTATCAATAGCGGCAGTAGCCTAGGCACAAGCTTGGCTGGCATATTGGCTGAAGCAGGTCATCGACTGCTTTTGCATAGTTATGACGATGGCGTTATCAAACTCTCTGAAGACATCGCTAAAAAACATCGTGTTCAAGTCACCTATTCTAATGCTGACCTCTCAGAACCACAAGAAATTCATAAGATGGCTGCACATGCCGAAGAAAAACTTGGGAGCATAGATGGCGTCGTATTCCTGCTTCATATGGAGTACAATGCCCCAATAGAGGAGTTCCCTGTTGACAAATGGCAGTTGATCTTCCAGCACAATGTCACCAACACTTTTTTAGTCATAAAAACACTATGGCCAGCAATGAAAAAGCAACGGTTTGGGCGCTTTGTTCATATCACCTCTCCTTACTCTTTAACAGCCTCCGAATATAAAGCTGCATATGTCGCTTCTTGTCACGCCATCTCAGGACTTACTAAAACGTTGGCGTTAGAAGGAGGAAAATATGGCATAACGTGTAATGCCATAGCCCCAGGAAAAGTAAAAACTCCTGAGGTTGAAGAAGAAATCTCTGATCACAAATTGGCCCATAATGTACCTGAAAATCAGATCATAAAACAAATCATTTTAAAAAACCAACCCGATAAGGCTTTTGTGGAACTCAGTAACATTGGCGTCTGCACCCTTTATTTACTATCTGAATACGGTAAATCTATGAATGGTGTCACCTTACCCCTTGATGGCGGCTGGACTATATAGGTAATGTTTGTTGGAAATATGTACTAATGTGACCACCGATCGGTTCAATCCTTTAAATTAGTGAAAATTGACACATTGTACTATTTAACGATGTTTTCACTCAGACCATTTCTACTTCCAGCGATATTAAAGGATTTTAAGGCTATGGACATTATACCCTAAAAAGTCAATTCTATTTATATGGCTTCGATCTCTTCATATTAAACAAAAACCACAGTAAATATTACATCATTTCTTATCAAAATAGCGGTTTTGATTTCACTTCCCTCCCCTACTTCTTTAATAAACCATAAGAAAATCAATGCAAAAACATTGTCTTATGGGTTTAACTGTCTTCTTATAGTGGACTTTTTCAATCAGGATCTGCCATCGAATTGACAGTTTCCCTCACTTGTTGCCAAGAAGGCTTATAAAGTATGAATGTTTGATTTTGCCCGTTTTTTCTTAGAAGAATATTAAATTATAGTGTATTTTTAGAACTTTAACATATCCTTATACCCAAAAAATTTCAGTTTGTATTTTTTTAACAAAGGGCAAAGGTTACCATTTTAAGAAAATAAGTATTAACTCTTAAAGCGTAGGCTTTTTATAATGAATGATAGCGAGGTTCTTGCCAAGATCACGAGAGGGGACGAAAGTGCATTAGATTACTTATATAAAAAGTATTATCGAATGATGGTGAAGTTGGTTGTCTCCAACAACGGATCTGAAGAGGAAGCAAAAGATATTTATCAGGATGCGCTTATCGTCTTATGGCAAAAAGCTATAGGCGGGAATTTTACTCTTACTTCCAAGATAAGCACGTACTTATACAGCATTTGCTTGAATCTTTGGAGAAAGGAACTTGAACGGAAATCGAAGCTCAGCAATGAAGAAAAGGATGAGGCCGAGTGGATGGAAGACGACAAGAAAGAACGAATCAAGATCATTAACGAATGCATAAACGCTCTGGGAGAAACGTGCCGAAAGGTTTTATCTTATTACTATTTTGATGGCATGACTATGAGTGACATTGCAGAAAAAATGAATTTTGCCAACCCTGATACGGCAAAGACAAAAAAATATAAATGCAAACAACGTTTGGATAAGTTAATAAAAACAAAATATTCAGCCAGCGATTTTTTAGATTAACATGAACAGAAAGTTGAACCATACCGAACAAATAGAGCGCTACCTGGAAGGCAATATGTCGGGAGAAGAGCTGAAGGCTTTTGAAAAACTCCTCGACAAGGATCCTATGCTGAAGTCGGAGTTTGAGTTGCAGCAAGACATTATTAATGCCATAAAAGAAAGCCGTAAGGCAGAGCTCAAAGCCCGTCTTGACAACATCAATGTAGGTGCTTACAATACTGGCATTAGCGGAGCAAAGATCGTGATGACTGGTGCCATAACAGTAGCCATAGGATTAGGCGTATATTTCTACAGCCAAGATAAGGCCGAAGAAAGCCCTAATGAGGTTATAGAGCAGCCTATCGTAGAAGATATCAATGCTTTCATCCAGCTAGAAGAAAAGAACGAATTAGCATCTTCATCCCAAGCGGAACAATTGGATCAGCCTATTGCACGAAATACTATAGCCGAAGAGGCCGTAATGGAGGAGATTGAGGAAGAAATCAACGAGGAAGAAGAGGCAACCACTACAGTGGCAACTCCTGAAGTAACCCCTCCTACCCCTATTGAAGCTTTTGAGGACAGAGAAGGACTTTCGACTGAAGTAAAGGTACCCACAAACAAACTAGAAGAGTCGCTTATTTCTACGGAAGTTACTGCTGTAGAAGTTGGAAATGAAGAGGAAAACACCAATAGCTTTCACTACAAGTTCTATAACAATAAGCTATATCTGTATGGAGACTTCAAAAACATCCCTTACGAGCTTATCGAGCTGAATACCGTATCGGGGAAAAGTGTATACTTATACTATAAAGGCAACTTCTACTATTTAGAGCCAAATCAAATGGAGGTGTCTCCCCTCAATCAGATCAAAGATCAAAACCTCGTAGGAGAACTTGAGGGACTAAGAAATAAGGAATAAGAACAACACTTATCCGCTAGAAAAAGATCAACGTATAGAAATACTTTGATCTTTTTTTGTTTTGGTGCTATTACCACCCTATTATTGTTGAAGGGACAAAAGGATAGCTTGTTGCACCTCATAGCTATTAGCACAATCGGCATCGCGCCATATCGACCTCTTGCCTTTTTCGCCCGGCATGATTCAAAAGCACAATATTGTTGGGCTCGAGAAAGTTGTAAATACAAATAAATTCTTAAATTTGAAGCTTTTCAAGGTATAAGTGCAAGTAGAGAAAAAATACAAAAAGAAAAAAAAATTGGGGAGTTACCCCTATGTAAGTGTAGTCTTTAGCATTACGCTTGCACTATTTGTCGTGGGACTTTTTGGCCTATTGTTATTGCACGCCAATCAACTCAAAGACCTGATTCGGCAAAACATAGAAGTTCAGGTGTATCTCAATAAATATATCACCGAAAACCAGCGTATAAAAATCAACAAAACACTTGCCAGCAAAGATTATGTACTCGTAGAAGATGGCACCCCACAGATCTCTTATGTGTCAAAGGAAGAAGCCGCAGAACAATTCATAAAAGAAACGGGAGAAGATTTTACAAACTTCTTAGGGGAGAACCCTTTGAGAGATGCTTATACCATAAAAATAAAATCTGAATATCATGATCAAGATAAGCTTGTGGGCATAAAGGAAGACATCGAAGGCATTTCAGGGGTATTTGAAGTTACTTACATAGAGAGTCTAATTGACTCCATCAATAAAAACGTCACAAAAATCAGCATCATCTTAGCCAGCTTTGCGCTTATTCTATTAATAAGTGTCATCATGCTGATCAATAATACCATTAAACTCGCATTGTTTTCCCAACGATTTTTGATCCGAAGCATGCAACTGGTGGGTGCTACGGCAACTTTTATCCAAAAACCTTTTTTGTACAGGGCTGCATTGCATGGTTTATTGGCGGGAATATTCGCATCTCTCCTGCTTATAGTACTCATGCACTATGCAAACAATGAAATAGAAAATCTCAGCACATTGCAGGATCCACAAAAGATCCTTTACCTGTTTGCAGGGTTGCTGGTTTTGGGGGCTGTTATAGGTTTTTTAAGTACATTCAGGTCTGTACGGAGATATTTAAAAATGTCATTAGACGAATTATATTAACATGAATAACAAAAATAAGCTTGCATTTGGCAAGAAGAACTACATCATCATGCTAGTGGGCATTGGCGTTCTTCTCCTAGGTTTTACTATAATGGCAATGGATGACCAAGATTACGGATTTGGTTTTTTTGGCTTGACACTAGGGCCAATTGTTGTTATGGCTGGATTTATTATTCAGTTTTTTGCTATCATGTATAAATCTAAGGACAGTAATGAGTGAAATCCAAGCGATTATTTTAGCTATCGTAGAAGGAATCACTGAGTTCCTTCCCATATCTTCTACAGGACATATGATTATAGCATCCTCCATTATGGGGATAAATGAACTGGAGTTAACAAAAATATTTACAGTGAACATTCAGTTCGGTGCCATACTTTCTGTTGTTGTGCTTTATTGGAAACGCTTTTTCACCTCCCTCGACATTTACTTCAAATTATTTGTGGCCTTCATACCTGCTGCTGTCATTGGGCTGCTACTTAACGATATCATTGACCAACTATTGGAAAATGTTGTAGTCGTGGCTGTGATGTTATTGTTAGGAGGAGTTGTCCTTATTTTTGTCGACCGGTGGTTCAACAATTCAAACCAGGACATTGACGAATTAACCTATCCCAGTGCTTTTAAAATAGGGCTTTTCCAGTGTCTAGCTATGATACCAGGAGTATCAAGGTCTGCAGCTACCATTATCGGTGGATTGTACCAGAAAATGAGCAGAAAAGCTGCTGCTGAGTTCTCTTTTCTTTTGGCTGTGCCTACCATGTTTGCCGCAGCATCATATAAATTGCTACAGGGATATCAATCCATCGATACAGGAGACATTCAGATCCTACTGATAGGAAATGTAGTGGCCTTTCTTGTAGCCATGGCGGCTATCAAGTTTTTCATTGCTTATTTGACAAAGTATGGGTTTAAGATATTCGGCTATTACAGAATTGTATTAGGCCTTGTTATCTTAATCTTGTTGGCCCTAGGCTACGATCTTACCGTTTAAAAATGAATTTTAATTTTGAAGAGGGTGCCGTCATCCTGATTGACAAACCACTGGAGTGGACTTCTTTTGATGTTGTAAAAAAAATCAGAAATGCCATTCGCATAAAAAAGGTGGGACATGCCGGCACTTTAGACCCTTTGGCAACTGGCTTGCTCATATTGTGCACAGGCAAATTCACCAAGCGTATTGACCATTATCAGGGAATGCCAAAAGAATATACTGGCACCATGCTTTTGGGCAAAACGACCCCTTCGGTAGACTTAGAAACCGACTTTGACAGCGAAACAGACACTGGCCACCTTACCCTCGACACAATAAAAGCAACCACTAAAGATTTCATTGGAGACATCTTGCAAGTACCTCCCCACTACTCTGCCATAAGAGTGGATGGCGAGAGGGTTTATAAAAAAGCACGCAAAGGCGAAGAAGTAAAAATCGATCCTCGACCAGTAACAATTCATACATTTGAAGTCACGCATGTCCAAATGCCCGAAATCTCCTTTAAAGTACAGTGCTCTAAAGGAACCTATATAAGAAGCCTAGTAAGAGACTTTGGAGAATCTCTTGGAGTGGGGGCATGCCTCACCTCTCTCAGGAGAACCAAAATAGGAGACTTTTCCGTAGACGAAGCTTATGAACTCTCCGACTTCATCGAAAAACACCGAGTAAATAGAAACGTAAGTGATTGATAAACGTCATAAACCTTAAAAAGTATGACGTTGTTTTATTGCCATCATGACTTTTTACCTATTTCTTTTTTACTTAGCATCCAAAAAATAGTAACCCGATGAAAATCCATGAAGGAGTTGAGAACTTCCCTAAATTGTCTTACCCAGTAGTAACGAGTGGAACATTTGACGGTGTGCATATTGGCCATCAAAAAATCCTTTCCCGCATTACGGAATTGGCAAAGGCAAATGCCGGGGAAACAGTTTTGATTACCTTCTGGCCTCATCCGCGTTTCATATTAGGTAGCGATAAAAATCTAAAGCTCCTATCCACTTTTGAAGAGAAAGCTTCCTATCTAAAAAAATCAGGTATCCAACACCTCGTGAAGATCCCCTTTACAAAAGGTTTTTCAGAATTGTCATCAGAGTCGTTCATAAGAGATATCCTTGTCAACAAAATCGCTACGAAGAAGCTTGTCATTGGATACGACCACAGGTTTGGGAAAAACAGAGAAGGAAGCTTTGAACACCTTAAAGCTAATGAAGCCTCTTATGGATTTGAGGTCGAAGAGATTCCTCGTCAAGACATCGATGACGTGGCCATTAGCTCTACCAAGATACGGGAAGCCTTGGAAGCTGGTGATGTGGCCATGGCCAATGAATATTTAGGCAGAACTTATAGTTTAGCGGGAATAGTTGGCTCAGGAAAACAATTAGGCAGGAGAATAGGTTTTCCTACTGCCAACATCATTTTATTGGACACCTATAAGCTCGTTCCTGGCGATGGAGTATATGCTGTAAATGTGAAGCATAAGGCGCACCTTTATCAAGGAATGTTGAACATAGGGATAAGGCCTACTGTAGGCGGAGTCTCTAAAGTGATCGAGGTAAATATTTTTGATTTTAAGGAAGACATATACGGCCAGGAACTCAGGGTATTTTTTAAGCATAAGATAAGGGAGGAAAGAAAGTTTGAGTCAATAGAAGCGTTAAGCAGTCAGCTCAAAATAGACAAAGAGGATGCGATTAGAATCCTTAATGCCTAATAATTTCTCAATACTCTTCCCAAATTAGTATTCCTGATAGACCATATTTTAAGAGCTCAATGTCGGACTGTTGTATACCTAACAATATTCTCTATGATCAACAAGAGAGTTTCGTCGGCAGAAGAGATAATCCATCTCATAAAAGACAATTCTACATTGATGATCGGAGGATTTGGCCTATGCGGGATTCCCGAAAACTCGATTAAAGCCTTGCTGAATTCCCCTGCAAAACAACTTACCTGTATTTCTAATAATGCCGGCGTTGATGACTTTGGCATTGGACTGTTACTCAAAAGTAGGCAAATAAAGAAGATGATTGCCTCTTATGTGGGTGAAAACAAGGAATTCGAGAGGCAATTATTAACAGGAGAACTTGAGGTGGAACTTGTGCCTCAGGGAACTTTGGCAGAGAGGATAAGAGCTGGAGGCGCAGGAATTCCTGCTTTTTTCACGCCGGCAGGGTATGGTACTGAGGTAGCAGAAAACAAGGAGTTTAGGATGTTTGAGGGAAAAATGTACTTGATGGAAACATGGTTAAAAGCAGACTTTGCCTTAGTGAAAGCGTGGAAAGGTGATACAGCAGGCAACCTCATATACAAAGGAACTGCCAGAAATTTCAACCCCATCATGGCCACAGCGGCTAAGATGACTATTGCGGAAGTAGAAGAATTAGTTCCTGCAGGAGATTTAGACCCTAATCAGATTCATACGCCAGGAATTTTCGTACAACATATTTACGAAGGGAAGCATTATGAGAAGAGAATTGAGCAAAAAACAGTAAATGGCTAGGATAAAAGACCGTTAGACCATAAACATTGGACAATTGGCAGTTGACATTAATCAAAATGACTCATTGGTAGATTAGTGTCATTGGGACATAACCTAATTACCACCATGGCTTTAGATAAGATAGGCATTGCTAAAAGAATCGCACAAGAAATCAAAAGCGGGATGTACATTAACCTTGGAATCGGCATCCCTACACTGGTTGCGAATTACATCCCTCAGGATGTGGCAGTTGTGCTTCAGTCTGAAAATGGGTTGTTGGGAATAGGTGCCTTTCCTAAAGAGGAAGCAGTTGATCCAGACTTGATCAACGCAGGAAAGCAAACCATTACCATGCAACCTGGTGCAGCTCTATTCCATTCAGCAGACAGCTTTGCTATGATCCGCGGAGGGCACATAGATCTTACTATCCTGGGCGCAATGGAAGTTTCTGAGAACGGTGACCTGGCCAACTGGAAAATACCGGGTAAAATGGTGAAGGGCATGGGTGGTGCCATGGACTTGGTAGCTTCTGACGCTTACATCATAGTAGCGATGCAACATAAAAGCAGGTCGGGAGAATCTAAACTGTTACAAAAATGCACACTTCCCATCACCGGACTAAGATGCGTTAACAAGGTTATTTCCGATCTGGCCGTTTTGGAAATAATGCCAGACGGAGGCTTCAAGCTATTGGAAAGGGCTCCAGGAGTGAGTATAGAGGAAATAAAATCGGCTACCACTGGCAGACTTATTGTGGAAGGGGAGGTTCCAGAAATCAAAATTTAACAGTCTGCGCCGTACCTATTGGTAAGCTTTCATTAATTTTGGCCGTATTTAAACAAAAACATGAAACAGCATATTTTACTATTCGCATTATTGAGCAGTGTTGCTTTAATATTTACTGCTTGTGACAAAAACAACAACATCAACATTTTCTCCATAGAAGATGACAAACAATTAGGTCTTCAAGTGAGTGAGGAGATCGCTCAAAGTCCAACTGAGTTTCCCATTTTATCTGAAACCGAATATTCAGAGGCTTATCAATACCTCAATAATATTCTTGATCGAATATTGGCCTCAGATGATATCGCTTATAAGGATGAGTTTGCTTGGAAGATACATATAATCGATCAGGATGTGCTGAATGCCTTTGCTGTGCCAGGCGGTTACATATATGTGTACACTGGCCTTATCAAATACCTAGACAAGGAGGATGATCTAGCAGGCGTACTCGCGCACGAAATTGCACATGTAGACCAACGCCATAGCACACAACAACTGCAAACCCAATATGGGCTGGATATATTATTAAGCGTGGCACTAGGCAAAAATCCCGGACAGTTAAAACAAATAGCAGGCGCTTTGGCAGGAAATCTTGCCTCGTTGAGCTTTAGCAGGAAACACGAAGAGGAAGCAGACAAATTTTCTGTCTACTACTTAGAGGAGACATCATACCAATGTAATGGCGCTTTCACGTTCTTTCAAAAGTTGATTGACAGTGACCAAGCAGGCCAAACACCAACATTCTTAAGCACGCATCCCAATCCTGCCGACAGAATAGAAGACATTAACAAAACAGCCCAAGAACTTGGTTGCAATACTATACCATACGATCCCACTTCCTATCACACTTTTAAAGAAATGCTTCCTTAACATTGGTTTATTTCTATTCAATCCAATTATAAAGGGCAAGAAGTCGACTTCTTGCCCTTTATAATATCACCTCATTTTTGAGTGATGGAGGAAATACCTATTTTTACGCAATTTTAGACACTAATGCTATAGGAAGAAGCGCCAGATAGGCTAATGAAGGTAGTTAAACGATATTTAAATTATTGAATCAAATGAAAAAATCAGAAATAAACTTTACGGTTGAGCTAGATGAGCAAAATGTTCCTGAAAAGATATTCTGGCATGCTACAGACAAAGAGGATGATGGCCTGTCTGAAACGAAAGCCATAAGTCTTTCTTTATGGGACCATTTTCAGAAGAACACCTTACGCATCGATTTGTGGACCAAAGATATGCCTATGGATGAAATGAAAAGGTTCTATATTGATATGTTAGGAGGTCTTTCTCAAAGTATTCTTACAGCTACAAGCGATGAATATATGTCAAACGAGATCAATGCCCTTTGCGAGAAACTCGTTGAACATGTGAAGAAAGAAAACGAATCTGCAAAATAAAACTGAGTAGACCCCACAATGCGACACATCTATCTGCCTAGAATTAACTAATACCTTACTTGGCGTGAATACTTGGTCGGGGAATATTGTACTAAGAGGTTGAAGTTTATATATTTGACTTTGCTAAAACAGACCTAGTATGAACCTAAAAGCAGTTATTGTACTGTTGTTTTTCTCATTTGCATATGTCATAAATGCTCAGGACGCCAATAAGTTAAATCGAAAAAGCTTTTATGACATATTAGCTCTTGAGAACCTTGAAAAGATAGATTCCACCCTATCCGGTATCGAAAACCTCGATTTTAAGGAAAAAGAAGCGTATGAGGGTGCTTTATTGATGAAAAAGGCAGACCTTATCCAAGGGCCCGGTAAGAAGTTGTCAGTATTTAAGGAAGGACATGAGCTCATGGAAAGGGCAATTAAGGAGGATAGTGCCAATGCAGAATACAGGTTTCTTCGACTGATTATTCAAGAAAATGCTCCTAAAATATTAGGATACAATAATGAGGTGGAAACCGATGCTGCCTTTATCTTGGAAAACATCCAAACGTTATCTCCTACAATACAGCAAGCATTACTTGACTATAGCATAAAATCAAAGGTATTGGATGAAGATACCGTAAGAAAGGCATTGCCATGAACAAAAAAGTACTCGCATTATATTATTCCCAATCAGGACAGCTTGAAGAAATCTTAAACAATTTCGCTGCTCCGTTGATTGCTGCAGGTGTTTCAGTTGAAAAGGTGCATATACAGCCAGAAAAACCATTCGTGTTTCCTTGGACAAGCGAACGGTTCTTTGATGCTATGCCTGAAAGTGTTTTAGGCACGCCAGTCCCTTTGGCACCTTTTGAGTTGAATGAAGAGGATTATGACTTGGTGATTCTGGCATATCAACCTTGGTACCTATCTCCGAGCATCCCTACTACTTCTATGCTCCTGCATCCAAAAATTCGAAAGGTTATTGCCAACAAACCAGTAATAACGCTCATTGGATCTAGAAATATGTGGCTCAATGCCCAAGAAAAAGTTAAAAAATATCTAGAAGAGGTTAATGCCGACCTTGTCGGTAATGTAGCTCTGTTTGACAGAAATAATAATAGCGTAAGTGCGGTCACCATACTTTATTGGATGCTGACAGGAAAAAAAGACCGCATGTGGGGCATATTTCCAAAACCAGGAGTGGCCGATGAGGACGTAGTGCAAGTAGGCACTTATGGGGCTATAGTATTAGAAATATTAGAAAACGGCAACTGGGATGCCCTTCAGGAGCAACTTGTGTCGGCAAAGGCAGTAGAAGTGAAGTCCAACCTGATGTTCATCGAACATAGGGCAAAGCGACTTTTCGCTATATGGGCAAATCTGATCACAAAAAGAAAAAACAGAGCCCTTTGGTTAAAGATATTTAAATATTATTTGGTCATAGCGCTATTTATCGTAGCGCCCATTGTGGTGACCATCAACACTATCTTTTTCAAACCCTTTCTACAGAAAAAGATTCAGAGAAAAAAGCAATATTATTTGGCAGTGAATTAAGAAGGCGCGTGTATGACAGCAGTATATATAACAAGAACAGCTAAGTTTCTCCCCAATGGTCCGATTTCTAATGAAGAAATGGAGCACTATTTAGGGATGATCAACAATAATCCTTCAAAATCAAGAAGGATTGTATTGAGAAATAATGGAATAACCAATAGACATTATGCGTTAACAAAGGATGGGAAATCTACCCATACCAACGCTCAAATGACCGCTCTGGCCGTGAAAGCGCTCCTTGCGGCAGGAAGTCCCAAAATAGAGGATATCCAACTCTTATCTTGCGGCACCTCTACCCCCGACCAGATGATGCCATCGCACGGAGTGATGGTGCACGGTTGGCTTCCAGAGTCCAAAGCCATTGAAGTAGTATCTCCTTCTGGCGTATGCTGTTCTGGTATGCATGCCCTCAAATACGCTTACATGGCAGTGAAGTCAGGAGAGATAAACTTGGCTGTAGCTACAGGTTCTGAAAGAACATCGCGCTTACTCAGCGCCGACTCATTCGAAGAAGAGGTGCAGAAGCTGGCTGAATTGGAAGCAAACCCATACATCGGATTTGAAAAGGAATTCTTAAGGTGGATGCTCTCTGACGGAGCAGGTGCGTTTTTGCTATCCGACACACCCAATGAAACAGGCTTAAACCTAAGAATAGAGTGGATCGAAGGTGTATCATATGCTCACGAGCAGGAAGCGTGTATGTATATGGCCAGCGACAAAATGGAAGACGGCACCTTAAAGAGTTTTATGGATTTTTCCCCTTCAGAGATCGTGGAGAAGTCAATCATGAGCATCAAGCAAGATGTAAAGCTACTGAGCCAGCACATTGTATCTTTAGGCTTTAACAAGCTCAAAGATATTTTTGATAGGAGAAATTTAAGTGTAGACGAAATAGACCATTTCTTACCCCACTTGTCCAGTAAATTCTTTGAAAGCAAAATTGCTGAAAGCCTCGAAAGCAATGGCATGGGAATACCTGCAGAAAAATGGTTTACCAACCTCAGCACAGTGGGCAATGTCGGGGCCGGATCAATATATCTCATTCTTGACGAACTTGTTAATAGTGGCAGACTCAAAAAAGGAGAAAAGATACTCTTGGCTGTGCCAGAAAGCGCTCGGTTTTCCTATGTGTTTGGTCTGATTACCGTTTGCTAATAAGCAAATAGACAATATATTATAGCCTTCATCATAAATTTTATCTTATGAAAGCAAAAGATATCCCTCAAGATCCCAGTGCTTTAGATAAATACACCAAAGAAGTCTGCTATGCTGTAAACGAGTCAGGAGAGTATGTTACAGAGCTTAGTAGAGGTTGGGAGATAAAGGCTGATGCCCTCAATGTGGCTTGGGACGACATTGCAAAACGGGTGGAAGAAGCCAAGCTAAAGGTCAGAAATGGTGAAGCGAGCCCTTTACTTTATTATATGGAACTGAAGCTGATGGACATAGATATAGTGGCTGCCTACACGGGCATATGGAAATGGAGAGTAAAACGCCATCTTAAGCCCAAGGTATTCAATAAACTCTCCAAGAAAATACTGGAGAAATATGCAAACGTTTTTGAAGTGAGTATAGTAGACCTAAAATCATTAGGGGATGGCAAATAAGTTTGAGCACATTCAGGCAGCACATTGTGAGAACGGAGTAACAACTAATCTGCTCAGACACATTGGAGTGAAGGACATTACCGAACCTTTGGCATTTGGTATCGGATCAGGTTTGTTTTTCATCTACATTCCTTTCATGAAAATCAATCATGGTCCTGCCATAGCGTTCCGCACCTTGCCGGGAGCCATATTCGCCAGAACTTGCAAATCTTTGGGGATCCCAGTGGTAAGGAAAAAATTCAATTCTAAAGAAAAGGCCAAACAATACTTGGAAGAGAGGCTTTCCAACCATCAACCAGTAGGTTGTCAAGTTGGCGTGTACTTTCTCCCCTATTTTCCTAAAGAATACAGGTTCCACTTCAATGCGCACAACTTAATTGTCTATGGCAAAGAAGAAGGTCAATACTTGGTAAGCGACCCAGTGATGGAACGACCTACCACAATGACAGAATATGAGCTAGAGAGGGTGCGCTTTGCCCAAGGGCCATTGGCTCCGAAAGGTCAAATTTATTTTCCACAACGCTCAGACGAAATCTCTCTTGATAGAATACGCAAAGCCATAAAAACAGGTATTAAAAGAAATATCCGGGATATGCTCTATATTCCTGGTTCGTTTGCAGGAATAAGTGGCATCAAATACACTGGACAGAGAATCAAAAAATGGAGAGATAAGCTAGGCCTCAAAAAATCGGGATTATACCTTGCTCAACTTGTACGCATGCAAGAGGAAATTGGAACTGGGGGTGGAGGTTTTAGATTTATGTATGGGGCGTTTCTGCAGCAAGCCTATGCCTATCATCCATACGATGAACTCAAGGACATCGCCGATATATTTACTCAATCAGGTGACTTATGGCGTTCTGCGGCAGTACAGGCTGCTGCAATCTATAAAGGGAGGCTCGGCTCACAGGAAGATTTCAACACGATGGGAGACTATCTGATCTCCATAGCTGAAAAAGAGAAGGAAGCATTTCGAGCATTAGCGAAAATAAAATGGAACTAAAGGAAACATGGGCCATTGAGGTAGAAGACTTGAGTTTTCAGCATCCGGAACAATCCCGAATGTGCATAAACCATGTTAATTTAAAAGTGCTTTCCGGTGAACGCTTCGGCCTTTTCGGTCCGAATGGGGCTGGAAAAACCACCTTGATGAACTTGATGACAGGAGTTCTCAGTTTCAATAAGGGGCACATAAAACTTTTGGGAAGGGACCTGCAACAAGAAGGCAAAGCAAGGAACAGCCTTTTTGGTTTTGTACCACAAGATCTATCATTTTATCAAGAATTAAGTCCTGTAGAAAACCTGGCTTTTTTTGGTGCATGGGCTGGAATGAAAAATGCCGAGATAAAAAGCAGGACCGATGAACTACTAGACGTGCTTGGTTTAGGGGATGTCAGGAACAAACAAGTTGGAAGGTTTTCTGGGGGAATGAAAAGAAGGGTCAACCTTGCCATTGGTGTGATCCACAATCCCCCTATTATCTTTTTGGACGAACCCACTGTAGGCGTAGATGTGCAAAGCCGCCACGCCATAATCGGCTACCTAAAGGAGCTCAATAGAAATGGCACTACATTGTTCTATACTTCTCATCAGTTGGGAGAAGCAGAGCAGTTATGCGAAAGGATTGCTATGATAGATAAAGGAGAAATCATCCTTACAGATCAAATAGACAACCTGCTTGTTCAACATAAGCGGGGTTTGGAAGACATTTTCTTAAACTTGACAGGAAAGGCTTACAGGGATTGGTAATGTATAAGTTGAAGGCCACCATATTGAAAGATTTGCGTATCCTGACCCGCGATAAAGTGGGGCTGGCCTTAATGTTTGTCATGCCTATTCTCTTGGCGCTTGTCATTACCAGTATCCAATTAAGTACTTTTAATCTTGTCAATGATAATAAAATTCCCTTATTGGTAAGTAATCAGGACAAAGGCCCTAGCAGTGTTCAGCTCATGGAAGTACTGGACCGGATAGGGATGTTCGATGCCGTCCATATTTCCGATGCCACTACAGATGCTACCATCAATGCGCTGATGCAGCAAGAGAATGCCCTGCTAGCCATAATAATACCAGCGGATTTCTCCGAAAAAATAAAAAACAAAACAGATAATATCAATCAGAGGGCGCTGAGCGACTTTGGACTTTCTGCTCCATCTGCCGATTTGGACACCTTGACCATAGATCCGTTGACGCTTTATTATCATCCCGTTTTACAAGAGTCCTACCGCCAATCTATTCATGGTGCCTTATCAAGTGCCCTACAAATTGTAGAAACAAAGAGTGTGCTTCAAAAACTTTATTTTTCGCTCAATGAAAAGGAAATGCCTAAAGAGTTGGAAGAGGCACTTGTCAACAACCATACTGCGATCAATGAAATCCCAGCATCTCGAGGCGGAAGTAGGATCATCCCTAACGCAACCCAGCACAACATTCCAGCATGGACGGTTTTTGCGATGTTCTTCATCGTCACCTCTCTCGGGAGTAACGTGGTGAGAGAAAAGTTAAGTGGAAGCTTCGTGCGTTTGAAAACATTGCCAACTAGCTACATTGTTGCTTTGGCAGCAAAGATGATCGCCTATATGATCGTATGTTTGGCGCAGGTATTTGTTATATTTGCGATCGGTTTTTGGATCTTCCCACTCATTGGTTTCCCACCTCTCAACCTTCCGGCAGACAAAATTGGGCTATTGCTTGTTTCGATGTTTGCGGCTTGGTGTGCCATAAGTTATGCGATCTTCATAGGCGTATTTGCCCAAACCCAAGAGCAGGCCAATGGATTCGGAGCCGTTTCTGTAGTCATCTTGGCCGCTATTGGAGGCATATTGGTACCCAGCTTTGCGATGCCAGATTCTTTTGCGATCTTCATGCGCCTATCCCCCTTACATTGGGCGTTGGAGTCATATTATGGGCTATTTCTAGAAGGAGGAAACTTTGCCGATGTGATAGATAGCATAATACCCTTGATAATTATCTCAATTGCTATCCTAACGATAGCCTTTATAGGTTTGAAAAAGAAAAACTTGATCTAATATGTATAAAATGGAAAATTCACAGTTGAAGGAACAATTAAAGGAACAGATCATTAAATATCTAAATCTAAGCCCCATGGCTCCAGAAGATATACAAGATGATCAGCCTTTATTTGGTGAAGGATTGGGATTAGATTCTATCGATTCTATAGAATTAGTAGTCTTACTTGAAAGGGAATACGGAATAAAGATAGAGAACCCAAAAGATGGAAGAAAAATACTGGTAGATATCAATACCATGGCTGACTACATCAAAACAAACCGGACAAAGTAAATCGTCTTGACAAAAATTTTCATCACGGGATTAGGAGTAATTAGCCCTTTAGGGTATAATTTAAACGAAAACCTGACTGGTTTGAGGCAAGGAAGGCGTGCCCTTACCCGTTTGGAACAGTTTGAAACCCGATATGCCGAGTCACTTTACTTTGGCGAGATTAAAATTAGCAACGAGCAGCTTAAAGAAAAATTAAAAGTAAAAGATCAGGGCATTACCCGTACTACACTACTGGCACTGCATGCACTCGAGGAGGCACTGGCAGACAGCCATTTGAGTGTGGACATCTTAAAAGATTCTAAAACTGCACTGGTGGGAGCCAATACTGTGGGAGGCATGTGCCTGACCAATGAGCTATATCGCAATGCGGTAAGTGCCGATAGTGAACCTGAATACCTAAACGCTTACGATGCAGGGGCGACCAACCTTTATCTCCAAAAAAGATTTGGTATCAGAGGTATCGTCAACACAATCAATACAGCCTGTTCTTCTTCGGCCAATGCGCTCATGTACGGTGCCCGATTGATCAAAAATGGGCTGGCTGACCGAGCCATTGTAGGAGGAACAGATAGCTTAGCAAAATTCACTATCAATGGCTTTAATGCCCTCTTCATATTATCATCCAACCCTTGTCGGCCATTCGATAAAGATAGAAGCGGCTTAAACCTTGGTGAAGGAGCGGCTTTTTTAGTACTGGAAAGTGAGCGTGTGATAAAAGATAAAAAGGCATATGCCGAGCTTACAGGGTGGGGCAACACAAGTGATGCCTTCCATCCTTCCTCTCTTTCTCCCCAGGGAGATGGTCCTTTTGAAGCCATGAGAGAAGCTTTGTCCATAGCAAACTTAGATGCTTCTTCGATAGATTACGTCAACACACACGGTACTGGCACTGAAAACAATGACGAAGTAGAAGGAGTAGCGATGAAAAGGATATTTAACAAAATACCGCCGTTCACTTCTTCTAAATCCAACATCGGCCATACACTTGGAGCAGCGGGCGCCATCGAAGCCGTATACAGTGTGTTAAGTCTCCAACATCAGGAACTATACCCTAGCTTAGGCTTCAGTACGCCCATTCCAGAAACAAGCTTGACACCTACCCTCACCTACCAAAAAGCAACAATCCGCAACGTCATGTCAAACTCTTTTGGCTTTGGGGGCAATTGCAGTTCCTTAATCTTTTCAAAGGCATAAATATGTTTTATATCCATTCCACATATTGCATCTCTGCCCAGAACAATCTGCTCGAACCTAGCCTTGAAAATATTATCGAATGCAAAGAAAACAAGCTCTCTGCAATAGAGCCTACTTACAAAAACATCCCACTCCCCATTTTAAGACGAATGGGGAAGGCAGTAAGGATCGGTGTAGGGGCATTTCTAAAGCTGCTGGAAGATCAAGCGAGATATGACGGCATTATTGTGGGCACAGCCAATGGAGGACTTGAAGATTGCATTAAGTTCCTCGACCAAATCATGGAGTACGATGAAGGCACCCTCACACCTACCAATTTTGTCCAAAGTACTGCCAATGCAATAGCCAGCCAGGTTGCTTTGCTATCACGAACCAAAGGCTACAACATTACCCATGTGCACAGAGGACACGCCTTTGAGAATGCAGCTTTGGATGCTGCCATGAGAATAAAGGAAAACCCCTCTCATACTTACCTCCTAGGAGGGATTGAAGAAATTTCTTCTTATAATTACAACATCAATTACTTAGGAGGTTGGTACAAAAAAGAACCTGCCTCCAATAAAAGTCTTTATGAGCGCACATCTTCTGGAAGCATAGCTGGGGAAGGAGCAGCGGCCTTTAAAGTAAGTGGTGAGCAAAATAATGCCATTGCCTATTTGCATGCGTTGCAAACCATACACGGAGATAATAGGAACCATATAAAAGCAATCTTAGAAGCATTTCTAACAAAGTACGCTCCTGCTCGCGGCAAGATAGATTTGCTGCTCAGTGGAGAAGACGGAGATACACGCATGCTGCCTTACTATTTAAATACAGAGGATGTTTTAGGTGTTGATGTGCCTATCGCTCGATTTAAGCACCTAAGTGGTGAATTTGAGACAGCAACAGCAGTCGCCATGCACATTGCCTGTCAGATTTTGCTAGATCAAAAATTACCTGAACATATGTTGAAGACAGGAAATATCAAGCATCCCATTAAAAACATCTTGATTTACAATACAACAAAAGGCTACCAACATAGCCTTATGCTCCTCACAAAAGTTAATTAATTTATTGTTCAATGGAATTCTTTAAGAAAGACACGAAACGTGCCCTTGAGGCAAAATATGAAGCACAGAAAATCGCTTTTGGACCGATCGTTTTCCAGGCAGCCAAATGTTTGCGCGACTTGGGAATACTTGAACTCATCGAGTCCAGCCGTGACCAAGGGATGACCGAAGAGGAAGTAGCCACTAAACTAGGGCTGTCGCATTACGGAGCAAGGGTGCTTATGGAAGCCGGATTGGGAATGGGACTATTATGTGTAAACGATGAAAAATATACGACTACCAAAACTTCTTATTTCCTCCTCAGGGACAAGATGACCATAGCCAATATGGACTTCGTTCATGACATATGCTATAAGGGAATGTTTGACCTAAAAGCTTCTATCCTCAATGGTAAACCAGAGGGTCTTAAAGTTTTTGGGGAACAATGGAATACCCTTTACGAAGCGCTATCTACACTTCCCGAACAAGCCAAAAAAAGCTGGTTCTCTTTTGACCACTTTTATTCAGACATCGCCTTTCCAGAAGTGCTGCCCCATATTTTCAAACATAAGATCAATCAAATCTTTGATGTTGGAGGCAATACCGGCAAGTTTTCTATTCAATGTGCTGGGCATGATCCAAACATAAAGGTTACTATTTTGGATCTTCCAGGTCAATTGGCCATGGCCGCCAAAAACATTAAAGAAGCTGGATTTGATGATCGGGTAAATGGTCACCCCATCAACTTGTTGGATGAAAATCAGGCATTTCCTAAAGGGGCCGATATTGTCTGGATGAGCCAATTTCTAGATTGTTTCTCAGAGCCTGAAATTGTTTCGATACTCAAAAGAGCAAAAACTGCCCTAGTGGAAGATGGAGCTATCTACATATTAGAGACTTATTGGGATCGTCAGCAATATGAGGCGGCCGCTTTTTCATTACAGCAAACCTCCCTGTATTTTACCAACATTGCCAATGGCAATAGCCAAATGTATCATTCCAAAAACATGATTAAGTGCATCCATGAGGCTGGACTATATATCGAAGAAGATATCGATAATATCGGCATCAGCCATACACTCTTTAGGTGTAAGGTGAAGAAATAGCAGTAGTGGATAATGGAATTAAACCTCGGGCTTGAGATTATTGCAGCATCAGCCAATAGTGGAATTGGCTGATGCTTACTTTTCTGACTTTATTTTTTCTTTGCTCCTTTTTGTTTCTGCGCCTGAGCTTCTTGGCTCGCTTTCATGGCCTCTTCCAACCTCAACTGAAACTTAGACTTTTTCTTGTTGGCATTCCTCTTTTTGTTCTCCTCTAGAATAGCCCTGATTTTATCTTCGTCAATAAACTTCTTGATGACAGCCTGCTGGCCAAAAGTAAACAAGTTAGAAACAAAGTAGTAAAACGTAAGCCCTGCAGGGAAACTGTTCAAGAAGAACAAGAATGCTACTGGCATTATGTACTGCATGGTCTTCATAGGCCCTTGAATAGTCGTCATCTGACTATTCGACCATGTATAAAGTATCTGTGATGCGGTCATCAGCAAACAGAACAAGCTGACGTGGCTACCATAGAATGGTATGGTAAAAGGTAAATTGATGATGCTATCATAGGTCGAAAGGTCCTTTGCCCACAAGAAAGCTTCTTGCCGAAGCTCTATCGAATTGGGGAAAAAGTAGAACATGGCAATAAGAATAGGCATCTGCAACAGCATGGGGATACAACCGCTCAGAGGGTTGATGCCTACTTTCTGATACAACTGCATCTGCTCTGTCTGCGCCTTTTGCATGTCGTCGCCATGCTTGGCCTTTATTTCGTCCAGCTCTGGCTTAAGTACCTTTGTTTTAGCCATCGATACATAAGATTTGTATGATAATGGCGACAGCAAAAGCTTGATGATAAACACCAAAATGAAGATGATAATACCATAATTGGTAATATATGCCTCCAAGAAATGGAAGATAGGGATGATCAAAAACTTATTGATCCAGCTTAAGGGTCCCCAACCAAGTTTTATATTCTTAGAAAAATCAGGAGCGACATCTTTAAGAATTTTATAGTTATTGGGTCCAAAGAAATATTTCACGGCTACCGCATTCTCTCCTTCCACAAAAGGAATTTCTAAACGTACCTCGGCAGTCTTTACTGTATTAGAATCATTTGGATCCACTTCTGTAGAAACCTCGACGCTTCTAAAAGCATTAGTAGCTACGATTCCTGCCGTAAAAAATTTCTGCTTAATAGCCACCCACTCTGCTGGCAAAGTTGGTCTCACCTCTTCTTTGGAAGTAGAGGTTTCGCTGAGATTGTCGAATCCATCTCCAGACAGGTAATAATTGACCGTTGTAACATTCCTTGACAGCTCGATGTGCTCTTCCTGGCGCTTAATATTATTATGCCACTGGAAGTTTATGCCTTTATTTCTCAGATCAATCCCATTAAAGGCAATACGCTGATATAGTTCAAAACCTGTTCCCCCAAGTGTGTATATCTTCTCCACAGTCTGACCAGAAGCAAGAGACAAAGTAAACACGACAGTAGCAGAATCTCCCTCGATTACCTGAACGTCAGCAGCATTACTTTCAAAGTACAAGTTGGAAAGGTTGATCGGACCATTATTAGTTTCTATAAAATAGTCCATTTGACTACTGTTCTCATCTAACAAGTAGAGTGGCTGCTTATCGTATGTAAGGTAATCTTTGAGCAATATTGACTTCACAACAGCCCCCTGGGTAGAGAAAGTGATCTTTATGTCTTCATTTTCAAGTACAACGTCGGCAGCATTCCCTTGAGTAGCCTGGGCAAAGTCGCCATACTTCTTTACTTGCTCAAGTTGCTTTAGGGAATCATTTTCCTCCATCACAGCGCTTACTTCTGTACTGGCTGTTTCGGCAGGTTCTTGCTGAACCACCTCACTTTCATGAACCTCTCTGGGCAAAGGCTCAGGAGCAAAAAAGTGAAAATAGGCAAAAACGAGAATCGATACTAAGAGTAAACCGGTAAGTTGGTTCTTATCCATACGAAATCAATAAGTAATTCGGGCTTATCTGCCCGTTCAGTTTGAGTTACTTGAGCAACTGAATTTTAAAATCAGCGGCTCAAAATTAAACATTTATCTTGTTACATCACCATCCTAATCACTATTGGTGACAATATTCAATTCCTTATCCTAAATTTTGGATTTTTTAAACTCCAAAGCGGCTTTCACAAATTTCACAAATAAGGGATGAGGGGAAAGAACAGTACTTTTTAATTCAGGATGAAATTGGGTGCCAATAAACCATGGATGCTCGGTGAGCTCAACCACTTCCACTAGCTTAGATTCTGGATTGATTCCCGAAGCGATCATACCTGCTTTCTCGTAGTCCTTCAAATATTTGTTGTTGAACTCGTACCTATGTCTATGGCGTTCGCTAATTTTTGCCTTGCCATACACGCTATACGCTTTGCTTCCTTTTGTTAGCTCACATGGGAAAGCACCTAATCGCATAGTGCCGCCTTTCATGGTGATGTTCTTTTGGTCTTCCATCATGTCGATCACCGGATGGGGTGTATCGGCATCCATTTCTGTAGAAGAAGCATCTGCTAGACCCAGCACATTTCGGGCGAACTCAATAACAGCACACTGCATACCCAAGCAAATCCCAAAGAAGGGAACTTGCTGTTCTCTAGCATATCGTACCGCTTCGATTTTCCCTTCCAAACCTCTTTCTCCAAACCCTGGAGCGACCAAGATACCATCCAGGTCTTGAGTAAGTGAACTGATATTATCACTGGAAATATCTTCCGAAGAAATCCATCTCAAATTCACCTTGCACTCATTTTCAGCACCTGCATGGACAAAACCCTCCACGATAGATTTATATGCATCGGGAAGTTCAACATACTTGCCTACTAGGCCTATGCGCACTTCATTGGTAGGGTTTTTCAACCTTCCAAGAAACTCTTTCCATTGTTCAATATCTGGCTCTGTCTTGTGAGAAAGCTTCAATTTGGCCAATACACGCTCGTCCAGTTTTTCCTTTCTCATCAGCAGGGGCACGTCATATATTGTTTCGGCATCTAGCGCCTCTATCACAGAGTTAATGTGCACATTGCAAAACAGGGCCAATTTTTTCCTGATCTCCTGTGGCAAACGCATTTCAGAACGGCATACCAAAATATCAGGCTGAATGCCAGCCTCCAAAAGTTGCTTGACCGAATGTTGTGTAGGCTTAGTTTTCAGTTCCCCAGCCGATTTTAGATAAGGAATAAGCGTAAGATGGATCACCAATACATTATTGGCTCCTAGGTCCCATCTCGCCTGCCTCACGGCCTCGGTAAATGGTAGCGACTCAATATCACCTACACATCCGCCTATTTCTGTGATTACAATATCATATTTGCCCGTTTCGCCCAAGAGATAGAAGTTTCTCTTGATTTCGTCGGTGATATGCGGGATCACCTGGACAGTTTTGCCAAGGTATTCTCCCTGCCTTTCTTTGGTGATGACATTATGGTAGATCCTACCGGTGGTGACATTGTTGGCTTGGGAAGTAGGCACATTCAAGAAACGCTCGTAATGCCCCAGGTCCAAATCGGTTTCGGCCCCATCATCGGTCACATAGCATTCGCCATGTTCATAAGGGTTCAGAGTGCCTGGATCGATGTTGATATAAGGGTCGAACTTTTGTATGGTGACAGAAAACCCCCTCGCTTGCAACAATTTGGCCAACGAAGCGGCAATAATTCCTTTACCTAAAGAAGATGTGACTCCTCCCGTAACAAAAATATACTTTGTGGATGACATGAAATTGGGTTTCTAACTAATAGATGTTACGGGGTACAAAGTTAGACATTCCAATTGATATTTTAGCGACGAAGTCATTTTATTAATAAACAACCTGTTCATCTCTCCACTGATCAAGTTTGAAATGGGACTTAATTATCCCATTAAAACATTCAAAAACAACAAGTCTTACTTGCTTCTAGACGAGAAATGCGCTCCAACTTATGTATGATACACCGCCATCTTGAAGTTTTCAAGCCTTTAAATTTGAACTATTCCCATTGAGGTTTAAATTTTAATCACAAAAAGGCAATATGGTAATAACTATAAATATACTCAACTAATTATAAATCAATATAATAAGTATAAAATATCTAAATATGGCCTAAAACTTACCTTCTGTAATAAGCCTTTACAATTGGATTATTTTCCCAAAGGGGTTTTTCATAATCTTGTAAACGGTGACGACCGGTCCTTAATTTTATAACCTGTTTTTGAGATAATATTATTTCTATATATCATGCACAAGGCATTTCACCTTTTTGTCTTAGGATTTTTTGCATCTGCACTACTACTGACCATTCCCATTTCTGAAAGCTGGGGACAATGTCAAAGCGTAACAATCTCTGGCCAAGACATTGGGATTGTACAACCCCAAGTTTGTGCTCCTGTTCCCATAACGCTGAACGCATCTTATACTTTTGCATTCCCAGTAGACCCATCTAAGGTGCAAATTCGGATAGAATGGAATAATGCAGCCGATGAAGTAGAGACTATCAATGCCACGCAAGTGGGAACAAACAAATTTGAGGTAAGCCAAAGCAAAACTTATGAAGCTGGCAATACTTGTGCCTATGAGCCAACTACCTACTTAGTTTATGATGGCCAAATCTGTGTAAGTACAAGACAGTCCCAACTATTTTCTGCATGGAGTACTGACGACGCTAATCCCGGCCCGGTAGTGATGGATCCTGTCATCGCTGAATATTGTCCGAGCACACCTATTAATCAGGTGTTTCATGACAACACTACCTTCAACTGTAACATAGGGATCGAACCAGACAAGCCTAATCGACTAACAAGATGGGTGCAGTTTATATACAATACAAGCCCTGGAGGAAGTGGGGATCTTATTCGAAACGCACAAGTAGATGGCGTTCAGCTAACAGATATTAATGGCAACTTCTTAAACGAGGTTGTAGGCACCATTGGAGAAATCGCTCCCAATGCAGATGGGCCAGTACATGTCTCATTGCCTATCACAGCCCCTCAAGGGTCCCCTGTGGGAAGTTATATAGAAGTAACCATGCGTAATTGGAATATATGTAACCCATATGATGATCCCAACATACCAGGACCTCCAAGCGATCCTATTAATGGAGACAACCCTCCCATTGAAACAACTTCCAGGATATTAATTGTCAACCCACCCAGCGCCGAATTTACTATTGGAAGAAGTCTAACCAGCGTGCCACATTATATGTTCTGTCCAGGAGATGCGGTATTTTTCAGGGGCCCTACATTTAATAGTAATTATCAATATAACTGGGAGTTTACAGGACCTAGTGGATTCATAAGAAATGAAACTGGAAGAAATATTAGCCGCAATTATTTCAACACACCAGGAACATACACCGCTAAGCTGATGGTGAGAGATAACAATGCTTCTGGAATTTGCATATCAGAAACAACTCGTGACTTCGAGATTATCGACTCGCCCGTACCTGACATGGAGGTTGCTGTAGATGGTACGGCCACCACTGACCTGGACTTTTGCGAACGCCCTGGAACACCTTACGAATTTTCAATAGAAAACAAAACCTCACCCGCAGGCCCAAATGTAGAATATACATGGAGGTTAAGAAGAAATGGGTCATCCATGCAAACATTTGAGACCACTGACATCAATGACAACTTTACGTTTGACCTCACCCAACCAGGAGCTTACAAAGTTCAACTGACAGCCTTTGACGATGATACGAAATGTGCCAATACAACGGAAATAGACATCAACATTGCCAACAATCCTGTAGCTGATTTTGAAATTGTGAATGCCACGGACCTTTGTGTGGGACGAGAAGTGCAATTTAGCGACCTCAGCGGGTTTGCTACAGCACCGAGTTTCTCCGATGACGAAATAGTCAGTTGGACATGGTATTTTGACTATGACAACAACCCAGCACTTCAAAGCTCAAACCAAAACCCTACCCATAGCTACCTTGCGATTGGAACTTATAAGGTACGGTTGGAAGTAACAACTAAGTATGGCTGCGTAGACAGCAAAGAAATGGAGGTTATAGTAAACCCTGTGGCTGCTGCTCAAATATCAGTAGATAACAATGCCCAGTGTGCTCCCTTTTCACCTGTGTTTACCAATCAATTTGCCAATAACCAGCACACATCCGTAACAGTCTTAAAATACAGATGGATTGGCTATGATGAGAGCAACAATATTGTATTTGATGAAGAACAGCTGCCAGACCTCGTTACCAATGACTTCCCTACAGAGTTTACACACGAGTTTCTATATACCAGGACAGACAACCAAGATCAGTTATACAGGGTTGTCATGCAGGCCATTGCTGCTGATGAGAATGGCGACGAAGGCTGTGTGACGACGAGCAATGAAATCACCATAACAGTAAACCCTACAGCTTCTTCGGGGCTCACTTCAGATTATGGTCCTTTCAATAGCAACTGTACCGATGTGGAGGTAAACTTCCAGGTGGATGCTGCTACCTTAGCATTACCGTTTCCAAAAACTTATGAATGGATTGTATCCGATGAAAATGGAGAAGTACACAGAACCAGCAATGATGCGGCAAACACCCATTTTCAATATACTTTCACAAGCCAAGACTCCATCAGTATAAAGACATATACGGTCACACTTGCCACTCATTCTACCTCTGGCTCATGTATTCAGCCAGCATCGCAGGAAATCAGGCTGAACCCAACACCTTCATCTAAGTTCACCTCAACTTTGAACTGGGAATGTGAGGAGGTATCGCTGAGCTTGGATGCTAACCAAAAAGGGTTGAATCCAACAAACTACTACTGGACATTCTACTATCATGGAACCACTGATCCTGTCTATTATCTTAACAATCCACCATTAGACGATAATTTTAGTCTTGAATTCGAGCGTGGAGAGGCGGACACGGTGATCGATGTCACCCTTCGTACCCGTAACTTTGCAGGCTGTGAAAGCATAGGGCCGACACAGACATTTACCATACCCAAGAAAGAGGACTTTATAGTAGCATTCGACACATTGTCTACAGCCCCTAACTGTGCACCTCATGAAATTAGCTTTAAAAACAATTCCACAGTTCCCGCAGGAACAGTGTTTGAACTGAGGATCCAGAGAGGAAGTATGATGCCTGTAACAGTCCCTGTGACTGGCGATATCAATGATGAATTTTCCTATACATTTGAAGACGCAGGTGATTATATTGTCTCGCTAGTAGGCACAAACAATACCACTAGTGGATGTACGCAAGAGGCCTATATCAACCTTACCATTCACCCATCGGTAAAAGCAATGTTTGAGCCTGACACAGATGAAATATGTCCTGGACAACCGCTATACCTAAATGAAAAATCCCAAGGGCCAGTAATATCAAAAGTTTGGACAATTACCAATCTGGGCAATGGAAATATGTCTCAATATTATAATGATCGGCTATTCCATATTTTTAACGACCCAGGACAATATACGATAGAGCTAATGGTGCAATCTGCTGCAGGCTGTACCGACGTGACGACCAGAACCATAGAGGTAGACCCGCGGCCAGAGTTCACCCTTATTTATAATGACACTTCTTGTGACCAAACCTTTACTTTTGAAGTAGAAATTACGGATCCGACCATGACCATAAGTTATGTGACCTGGACTTGGGGAGACAGTCAGTCTGAAGTCACAACGGACTTGGAGAACTCACATACTTACATTAATAAGAATGGCTTTACTGGCCCTTACCAATACACAGGGTCTGTTACTGCTACAGCCACCACAGGCTGTACTTTCACAAGAACTTTCACGGTGAATCTCCTTCAAGACATCAGTGCCAACTTTAGCATGGATAGAAGTGAAGGGTGTGCTCCTCTTGCCGTAACGTTTACCGATTATTCACTAGGGCATGACCCCGCACTGCAACAATGGTCCTACAGAGAAGTATCGCCTTCTACAGGCAGTTGGACAACATTTGCTGGCACATATCACACTTTTGAAAACACCACTTCGGATACCAAAGAATTTGAAGTAAGGCTTCAATCTACGAATGCTGACGGATGTACGGACGAGATAATTAAAGAAGTAACAGTTCACCCGCAGGTTGTAGCAGACTTTGATGTGGACATTCTAGACGGATGTAGCCCTATGGAAGTAAGGTTCACCAACAATAACATACGCAATGGCGTCGAATATACATGGGATTGGAGTGATGGCCCGAGCGAGGTAACCACCACTGAAACCGAGATCACGCACATCTTTGAAAACACTTCCTATTCATTACCAAAAAATTATCGGGTGCGCTTAACAGCTACCGATGTTGGTACAGGTTGTTCCGTATATACGGAAAAAACAATAACCGTAAGGCCTTCAATGAGTGCGACATTAACGCCTTCAGTAATCGAAGGGTGCTCTCCACTGTACATATCCATTGAGAACAGTTTCAACGGAATAGATTTTCACGAGTGGGAGGTTATCAATATGTCTACAGGACAAGTAGTGCCTGAATATGGAGCCAATACGCCCAACTATGAGCATACGCTTGAGAATTTCGAATCAGACGCCATTCTTTACCGAATTGTCTATACAGGTACTAAAAACCACCCTAGTGGGACGATGTGTACTGTTACAGAGGTGACCGAGGTGCTGGTTTACCCAGACATCACCGCTTCTTTTACGGCAACACCGGTATTACAGAATCTGCCAGATGCGGAGGTTACACTGACCAACACCACTGCCAACAAGCCCAACTATACCTATTTGTGGGACTTTGGCAATGGCACAACTTCCACAGAAAGAAACCCAGGCACTATCGATTACGGCACATACGGCAAGTTTACAATAAGCTTGACAGTAGAAGATCAGTTTGGTGATCAATGTGCCAAAACGGTAACACAAGAAATTGAAATATTGCCTACTATCCCTGAGATAGATTTCGAATACCATCCAGCAGAAGGATGCGGGCCGTTGACGGTACAGTTTATCAGCAAGGCAAAGTATGTAGAACCAGGAACGTTATTGTGGGACTTTGGCGACAACAGTACCAGCAAGTCCAGTGAGACCAACCCTACTTATACCTACTATGAACCTGGAGAGTATACGGTAACGCTCTCTGGCTCCAATGCTATTGGCATCACGGCATCTGAAACAAAGAGCTATATCATCAATGTCTACGACAATCCGCGCGCCAACTTCAGGGTAAGACAACGTATGCCGATATATATGCCCGACTCTGTGATATTTATAAATGAAAGCAGGGGAGCTGTCAGCTATATTTGGGACTTTGGCGACGGCACAACTTCTACGGAATTCGAGCCTAAACATGCCTATACTAAAGCAGGGGAATACACCATTAAGCTAATTGCCATAAACGACCTTGGCTGTGCCGATACCTTGGTACGGGTAAGCGAAATCGAGATTGAGAACCAGTTTGAAGTAAAGATTCCAAATGTATTCACTCCTAATGGGGATCAGAACAACGACATATTTCTACCGCTGATACAAGGCGCTGTAGAATACAACTTGCTGATTTTTAACAGATGGGGAGAGTTGCTATTTGAAAGCAACAGCCCGGAAGTAGGCTGGGACGGTTATTACAAGGGGGTGATGAGTCCGCCCGACGCCTATATCTACAAATTGGAAGTTAAATTTGAGAATGGAGAACGGACCACCAAACATGGTGATGTCACATTATTAAGATAGGGAAAGCCGCAATGGATATGGTAAGAAATTTAATGATATTGACCCTTTTGGGAATGTTTATATTGGGCAATGCTAACGCTCAGGATCCGCAGTTCTCGCAGTTCTACAACGCCCCATTATACCTAAATCCCGCCTATACAGGTACTGGTCCAAAGGCACACCACAGGTTTGTGGCCAATTATCGCAATCAATGGCCTGCAATCTCTACCGCTTTCAGGACAGCAGCTTTCTCGTATGATTACTACCATAGGAAACTCAACAGTGGGTTTGGACTTATGGTGACACAAGATGTAGCAGGAACTGCCAATCTAAAAGCCACCAATGTGGGGTTATTATACTCCTATAAAATCCACCTTGCCAACAAGTGGGTAATCACGCCTGGCATCCATTTTTCTTACAGTATGCGCTCTATCGACTATAACAAGCTTGTGTTTGGCGATCAGTTTGAGCTGGGCAGGGACGAGCTGTATCCTACTACCGACCTCATCGACACCTACGGGAAAGGTTATATTGACTTTGGATCAGGCCTCTTGATCTATAATAAGAGCGTATGGGTGGGGCTATCGGCATACCACATGAACAAGCCCAATCACTCTTTGATAGATGGCAGCGACCAATTGCCTGTAAAATACTCCATACATGCTGGTTATAGGGTACCTCTTTATTACGGCCCCAAAGGCATGAAAAAGATGTCCAGCCTTGCGCCTTCCTTTATTTATAAAAAACAGGGCCAGTTTGATCAGCTCGACTTAGGCTTGCATTTTCAATATGACCCTATCATGGCGGGCTTTTGGTATAGGGGCATCCCTGTTACACAAGATATCCCCGACCGGGTCAATCAAGACGCCCTAACATTTTTGTTTGGATTGAGGTTTGACGAGATCCAGGTAGGCTATAGCTATGATATCACCATATCTGCTATGGGGCCTTCCTCGGGCGGTTCGCATGAAGTATCCTTGATCTACCAATTCGAAAGGCGCAGCAATGCCAAGACCAGTGTAAGACGCGAAAAATTTATCCCATGTCCTACTTTCTAAGTCGAACATGTCGTTTTCCTGCTTTATTCAATACCGTCATTTGCTAATGTTAATGAAATTGTAAGTGTTAAGTCTTGGATTTGAATGGGGAGGCAGTAGACAGTAAGCAAGAGCCTTAGCGGTCTTTGCATGAATCTTAGCGGCCGTTGCGTGAACTAATAAAACAGCAGGCAAATAAAAAACCGCTACCGCTTGTCATTCGTTAACGCACCGATCGAAACTGTAAGTGTTAAGTCTTAAATGTTGACGGGGAAATATTGCAACCTTATGGAAAATACCGACATGAGGGCTGGGGCTATGCCATGACGGGATTATCCTTGATCTGCAGCTTGGCAAACTTGATAACCTCGATACTGGGACAACCAAAATCTACGACCACTTTCCCTAAAATAAGATAGCAACCTGCCCCTCGGAACGGGTAAACCGGGGCAGATTTTGGAAAATGCGTGGTGTCGAAAAAGTTGCCATCGGCATCTAAAAAAGTCCCGAACCACATCTTTTTATTGTTTTTCGTCCGAACGGTCTTCTCACAAACATAAAGCCCCACCATTTTCACAACCCGTCCAGCATGTGCCACTAGGTCATCGGCCATCACATCGCCTCGATAGCTAGTCTTCAAAAGATCGAACATGGAAAGAGTCAATGGAAAACCCAGCAACTCCAGCTCATGGTAGGCATCCTCCAGCTTGGTATCTGTTAATTTGGGCAGATGGTATTGCTTGCGCTCTAGATCGAACAGCTCAGCCGCTCTTGTCCGCCTTGCTCCATGCCCCAAAATTGTATGCACATCCCAGAGCAGCTCTTTCTTGCTCCTTCCGGTAAATCGCAGCGCCCCTACCCTGATCAAGATAATGGCCTGTTCCAGCCCAATGCCCGTCCGTTTAATCAGGTTCTCAAGGTCCTTATACGCTCCATGCTGATTACGCTCCTGAGGGATCAGGTCAATAAACTTCTCCTCCAGCCCTTGAATTCCAATCAGCCCAAGGTAGGCATCATCTCCTTTTATGGTGACTTTGGCATCGCTGTGGTTTACACAGGGCAAATGTACCCTTGCCCCCGCTTTCTTGAGCTCGTGTACATAGAGCCAGCGCGTGTAGAAC
>SMEK01000024.1_pt1 | contig 65992 bp, 74 predicted proteins | sample 2456371 | NCBI WGS metagenome assembly SMEK01 (sample SAMN10132590, study PRJNA489261) | soil metagenome | isolation source: day1 antibiotic-loamy sand soil ammended with composted manure from dairy... | place: USA | collected 2015-04-01
CCTATTATACAAAAAAAACCTGTAGATTTGGCCACTAGTTAGGGACTTTGTCTACAAGCTGAAACTTCCTATTCTTGAATAGGAAGTTTCATAATAGACTATTATTCACTTAAACGAATTTGCTGCTCATTCCGTAAAAATCGGCTTAAAAACGTTTGTAGTCGTTTACTTTGTGGGTTTTCAAAAATTTCTTTCGGCGTACCTTCTTCTTCAATTTTTCCGTCGTGTAAAAAAACAACTCGATCCGCGATTTCTTTTGCAAAATCCATTTCATGAGTGACAAGAATCATTGCCATATCCGTCTCAATGGCTAGCTCACGAATAACTTCAAGTACCTCACCAACTAGCTCAGGGTCAAGGGCTGACGTTACTTCATCAAATAACATGACTTTCGGTTGCATCACCACAGCCCGGGCAATAGCCACTCTCTGCTTTTGTCCGCCTGATAATTGTTCGGGGTACTTATCCAAGTGATCTTTTAATCCGACCTTTGATAACATTTCAATGGCACGTTCTTTTGCCTCTTCCTTTGTTAATCCGAGGACACGAACTGGGGCTTCCATCACATTTCGTAAAATGGTCATATGGGGGAATAGATTAAAATGTTGGAAAACCATGCCGATATTGGTACGCATTTTTCGCAAATGTTTCTCATCAGCTTCTACTAATCTCCCCTTTTTATTAACCATATGCCATAAATACTCATCTTCAAATTTAATAAATCCGGAAGTCGGTTTTTCTAATGTCATTAACATCCGAATAATCGTCGTTTTTCCAGATCCACTCGGTCCGATCAAAGCTACTTTTTCGCCTTTATTAATATTTAAATTTAAATTCTTCAACACTTTAACATCGCCATATGACTTGGAAACATCTTCATAACGTACTAATGTTTCTGCCGTTTCTTGAACTGGATTTACAATATATAAATCACGTTCCATAACACCCATAAATTTCACCCTCTAACTTTTTTCATTTTTAAACGCTTTTCCAAATAATGAATCAACATCGCCGACGGATAACTTAATAGTAAAAATAACAATCCGACAATCGTATATGCTTCAAGATATCGGAAATATTCTGCCCCGACTAATTTTGCCTCCTGTAAAAATTCATGAACACCAATCGCCATTAACAATGGGGTTTCCTTAAACAGCACGATTAAGTAGTTGCCCATCATAGGGATGACAGGAGGAATCGCTTGTGGCAAAATGACTCGAAACCAGGTTTGAGCTTTTGAAAAGTTCATTGCCTTAGCTGCTTCCCATTGTCCCATTGGCACAGCATCAATTCCCGAACGATAAACCTCCGCTAAATAGGTACTGTAATGAATCCCTAGTGTTAAAATGCCTGCTGTATATTTATCAAGCGATATACCGATCGTAGGTAAAGCAAAATAGACAAAAAACAATTGAATTAACGGCGGCGTACTACGAACAAACTCAATAAAACCATTCGTTACATATGTGAGCATTTTATATTTTGTACGTCTTAAAAAGGTTAAGATTAAACCGAATATGGCCGCTACGAAATAAGCTCCCAACGTTACCGCAAGGACGAGCCAAATTGCACTGGCAATAATAGGAAATATCTCGATGGCGAACCCCCAATTCCATGTCATATTCTCGCCACTCCTTTCGATACATTTTTCTCAAATTTTCGTACAAGCCATACGAAAGGAAGCGCGATAAGAAAATATACAAAAAGTAAGACAAGAAATACAGGCATTGTGTAACTTAAATTCACGTTTTGTAACATCAATCCATGATAGGTTAAATCGTTTAAAGTAATGAGTGATACTAAGGACGTACCTTTAATGAGTTCAATAATATTATTACCAAAACCAGGAAGCATGATCCGAAGGGCTTGCGGAAGAATCACAATTCGCATTCGTTGCCAGTATGTCATATTTAAAGCGATCGCAGCTTCCGTCTGTCCTTTTGAAATGGCAAGAATGGAACCTCTAACGACTTCGGAGGCATAGGCACCGTAATTTAATCCTAAAGCGATAATAGCGGCAAATAACGGGGTAAACTGGATACCAAAGGCTGGCAAAGCAAAAAACAACCAAAACAGTTGGACGAGTAATGATGTACCTCGAAATAACTCAACATAAATAGTTGTAATAAAACGAATGATTTTAAAACGTGATAATCTTCCAAATCCTGCAACAAAAGCAACTATAATGGCTAAAATGGCTGAGAAAATTAGCACTTGTAACGTTACTTTTAGTCCAGGTAAAATTCGTACTAATATGTCTGCATATACATCCATGTTCTAAAATTCACCTTCATTCTATTAATCTTCGAAGTGAGAAAAGGCACAATAAATGTGCCTATGAAAGATGATTATTCTTCACATAATTCTGCCGTTGTCACACCATGTGGAATTTCATTTTCTGTGAAACCAAATTCACTAATGATCTCAAGTAATTCACCGGATTCTTTCATCTTTTGCAACTCTTCATTATAAGCTTCCCGGATTTCATCATCACCGATACGGAAAGCGGCTGCACCATAACCACGGATGGACTCTCCATCGATCACTGGTTGTTCAAAGTCTTCCACAACTTCAATTTTATCTGCATCTGCCGTTTTTAATGCATTTTCTAATGTTGGTCCTGTCATCGTTGTTACATCGGCACGTCCATTTTCTACTGCTGCGATGCTGGAAGGGATATCCTGTACAATTTCCATTTGACTATCTTTTACGCCAACTGCTTTTAAATACTCAATTTCAATGGCACCATTCATGACAGCCACCTTAATATCTTCGTTATTTGCAATGTCTTCGTAGCTATGTATATTTTTCGGATTACCCTTTTGTACGGCTAGTGATTCACCGATTGTATAGTCTGGTTCGGCAAAATCAACGGATAAACAACGATCTGGTGTAATATACATCCCCGCTGTAATGACATCGAAACTACCATTTTGTAAACCTGGAATTAAAGAATCAAACTTGACTAACTTTCCTTCCATTTCCTCAATACCAAGTCTTTTAAAAATCGCCCTTGCGACTTCTACGGATTCACCGGTCAAATTCCCATTTTCATCAAGATAAGCGTAAGGAACCTCACCGGAAAATCCTACAACGATTTTTCCTTCCGCCCTTGCTTTTTCCAATGTTGATTGATCGCTGTTGTTTGCTGTAAAAGAACAGCCAGACATGATGAGTACAAACATTAGAAAAAGTATGAGCCATTTTCGTTTCACAAAAACAACCTCCAATAACGTTCTGTATTTTTCCAAATAATCGGAAAGCACTATGTTTTTAAGTATAACGAATTAAAAATTGTCGAACAAATCGGATTATTCCATCTTATCTAATCTCCTCCCATTTCAATTAAGTTTAGTCGTGCTGAATGGACATATTCTCTAAATCCCTTTCATATCCTCAGAAAAACTTCCTATAATTGCCTTACATCCTACTAATAAAAAAATCGCCCCCCTTTGGGCGATCTGTTCAATGTTTATGATTCGGTAATTTTTTTGCCGGTGCATCGTCACCTTGTTTCTGTTTATTTTTTATATCTTTCCGTTGTTTTTCTTCTAAATCATGCACAAATTGTGACGTATCCTTCAAAAGTTCCCCCCCTTTCCTCCAACTTTTAATAATTTAACCTTGTTAGAAAAATTCATGTATGCGCAATCATCCTTTTATAAACATTTGACCTGATGTTTCAGACATTTAGAAGGGAATTTGACAGCTTTCGTGTTTATCCATATCTTGTTAAAAGTCGAAAAAGCCACCATGAATAGTGAATCCAATCTAACTGCCATTTCCATTATTCTCATTTTTATTGTTTAAAAAAACACGATACACTGCTACAGATCTTCTCCGATATAATACTGCCGAACAACAAGGGACAGAGTTCCCCAGATCATGATAATACCAAGTCCTAGCCAATACTCTTCGCTAAAATCCTTGTCCCATAAATCATACTTCCGGAGACCATCAACAAGAATAGTGGTCACAACTGTTTTTCAAAAATTACTATATTAAAATTAAAACACCATCCGAAATATGGGATGGTTTCCGTTCATTTTCTTCTTAATAATGTTCTTTACAAAACTGTAAAATCTCTTCTAACTCATCTTCTTCCAAAGCAAAGTCCAAATATTTATCCGTTCCCCTTTCATACAGTTGATATTGGGCTACACGGGTTTGGTCTTCTTCGACTGCTAAAATTAATTTTATATAAATTCCGTTTTCCGAATATAACTCATCTTCTTTATCCACTTCAACATCGAGAATAAATTCATAACGATCCCCTTTTAAAATACCAGTGGGATCCAAGAGCTTTTCTACACTATATTCAGTGATCTTCATATAAAACCTTCCTTTATTCATTTTTCCAAACTTAATTATGCCTATGTTTATTCGTAAAAACAAGTCTATGTTTCAAAATACCTGTTAAATGAAGCATACTTTTTTATATTGGCAATAATATAAACGTCATGATGAAAAACCATAAAAAGAAGTTGACCGTAATACTACAGTCAACTTCTTTTTATTAATAACCGTTTGCACGATTCATTCGTTTGAACAATTTAACGACAAACCATACAATGATTAAAATTGCTCCAACATTAATAAGGAATCCAAGGAGTGAACCAAAAATCCCCCATTGGGCGAGTAAACTACCGAATAATAATCCAGCTAATCCTCCTGCAATTAATCCTCTCATAAACCCGCCTGTACGTGGTTTTGTCGTTGTCTGTCTGTTATATGTAGAATTCGTTTGTTTCTTTTGAAAATTAGTTATTCCACTTTTTGGAGTTCCACCACGTTTAAAAGATTTTGCTTCAACGGTCGTTGGTTGTTCATGCACGAATAAAGCTCCAACAGGAGTGGAAAAAATTAAAAAAGCTGCTAAGAAAACTGAAATCATTCTTTTCATAAAAATCCCCTTTTTGATTTTTATTTTCAATATAAATTGTACTATTTTTTTAAGGGATTGTATATTAACTCACATTAAATGATCAGTCATTTGCAAATTTCTTTATTATCTCGGTTTCATTCCCCTTACCTACAATGACCATATCTGCCAAATCAATAAATAAGCCCGTATCGACTACACCGGTAAGCATTTTTATTCTCTGATGTAACAAGGAAGCATCATTTATTTTTTTAAAATAACAATCTAAAATATAATTGTTATTATCTGAAATAAAAGTTTTATTTCCAACTTGACGTAATTTGACTTCACAACCGAATGCAGCAATATTGTTCGCCGTTCCTTGCCAACCGAATGGAGTTACCTCTACAGGTAGAAAATGGTTTCCTAATTGTTTACTACATTTACTTTGATCGACCACTATGATAAATTGATTCGCAAATTCAGCAATTATTTTCTCACGTACAAGGGCTCCCCCTCCCCCTTTAATCGCATTTAATTTTTCGTCCACTTCATCTGCTCCGTCGATAGCAACATGAATGTTATCAATTTCTTGAAAAGAAACAATCGGAATGCCAAGGCTTCTTGCCAACTGTTCCGTATTTTTAGAAGTGGGTATACCTTTTACATTTAACCCTTTTGACACTAGCTCTCCTAATTTTTGAATAAACCAATAGACAGTTGAACCTGTTCCGAGACCGATTGTCATTCCATCTTCTATAAATTCAACCGCTTTTTCACCGGCTATCTTTTTTTCTAAATGAATATCGTACAATATTTTGCTCCTTTCTAAGTGATAAATCAATTATTTGGTAGTATTTGCTTTTGTCAGTCATTTTATTTTTTCTCGAAAAACAAACTTAGTTCTTTTTATAAGTTTAACTAATGTTTATATATAAAATAAATAAAATTTACTTATAACAAAACTTCCATATACTATTCATTGAAGGGAGTGATCATTAAATGGAATATGGAATATTATTTCTCACTGGCATTTTTGCGACAACAGTAGGAACATTGGCGGGGAGTGGTGGATTTATCAATTTTCCCATTATGATCTTACTCGGTATCCCGGTTCATTCTGCAATCGCTGCAAACAAAGTCTCAAATACCATTAGTTCTTTTTCTAGTTTTTTTTACTTAATTAAAAATAAAAAAATTTCATTGAAAGAATGTTATTGGATTTTCCCAACAAGTATTTCTGGCGGAATTTGTGGGGGATTGATTGCCAATTTTTTACCAGCATCGACTATGCTAACTGTAGCACTTACACTATTAGTTTTCGCTTTCATCACCTCATTTTTCAATAAAGAGACCTTTACTGGAAATCAATCTTTAAAACCGAAAAAATCTAGTCTTTCAGGTCTTTTTAGTATTGGGATGTATGATGGACTATTCGGACCAGGTCAAGGAACACTAATGATGCATTTACTCAATTACTTAAAGATATCCTATGTCCGTGCAGTCGGCTATGCACGGTTAGCCACTTTTTCTAGCTGTTTCGGCGCCGCCATTACGTACATTTCGACTGGAAAAGTTATTTGGTCATACACAGTCTGTCTGCTTCTCGGTTCATTAACAGGGGCTCAAATTGGCGTTCGTATTGCTGAAAAAATAAGTCCGAAACTGGTGAAGCCGATTTTACAAATTGTGACGGTTTTTCTTATTATTCAAATCGTCATTAGTGAACTTTTTCATTAAAAATGTGCATTTGACAACTAGGTCGCACTCTCATTCCTTTTTCCTTTGTTTCAAGTACTTATAAAGTATGACAGTAATAAATAGTGTTATACTTATCACGATGATAATAGGAAGACCACCGATAAAAAAAACGGTCATGGTTGATACTAATTGCATTAAAATTTTAACACTTTTCATGAACATTTCTTTCGATTTCTCCCAAGTATTAACCGTGCCAACTCCTTGGTCCGTTAATTTGGTATTGTTTTCGGTAAGGTGAATGGTAATGGTCGCAAATTCGATCCGATTTTCTAAATAATTCATACGACCAAGGATCGTTTCAATTTCTTCTTGGACCATTGCCAAGTCTTTCGTTACAGCCAACAAATCCTCGGTTGTTTCCGCCTGTTCCATCAATGTCATGAGCCTGCTTTCAACAGCACGTTTAGATTTCAATCGTGAATTTAAATCCACATATTCCTCGGTTACATCATCACCAGAAATCGACTTATTCTTTACTTTGTAACTATCTTTTTCAATAAAGGAAATGAAAGCCTGAAAATGTTGTTGAGGAATACGAACGGTTATATCCCCAAAAATTGAATTATTTTCACCATACATTGTAGACGTCACGATGTATCCATTCCAATCCTTTACCTTTTTTGCAATATTATCGAGTGATTGATGGTAATCGTTCACTTCTACTTGTAAAGTTGCAGAATAAGTTACTTTCCGCCCCATGTCATCCAATTTTGTTCCTTCCATTGTCTTCTTATTTTCCAAGTAACTTTGTTCCGGTTCAACAGCCAAGTCTTGTTCTACTTGACGACTTTCTTCTGCTGAACTGGCATGATCATACATTTTTTGTGAATGTGCATCACTTCCTTTTTCATCTAAAGTACTGCAAGCGGTTAACAGAAAAACGATGAAAAAACAAAATACAATATGAGCAACCTTTTTCAACTAGACACCCCATTTGAATGTTTATCAATATGACGGTAAATAATCAAAAAGGTTGCATCGTTTCTTAAACAAAAAAGAGACAACTTATCGCTGTTTTACAATGATAAAAAATGTTTCATCTATGAATTGAAATAAATGATTAATTGTAATAGATGATTGCTAGTACAACAGCTAGTACAAAAAGAAGTAACGCAAAATAAATCCAAAAAAGCCGCTTCATATTTTTTCCTTTTTCAGCATAGTAATTATCGTCGCTTGGATCTTTAGCAACTTGCATAGTGCCGATAAATGCAATCATAATAAACAAAACACATACAACAAATATAAGTAACAACAAAGTCCCTCACTTTCTTTCATTGTCCTTTTTGTATCTATTCTATAGATAAAGTTTTTTTCCTCCTTTATGGCAAACTTTATATATTCTATGAAATGACATAAAATAAAAACTACCACAATAAGTGGTAGTCAACTCGAAAGAATTACTGACGGACATGCCCCGTTCCTTTTATGAAAAATTTACTCGATGTTAATGCTGGTAAGCCCATTGGACCTCTTGCATGTAGTTTTTGCGTTGAAATTCCAATTTCAGCTCCATAACCGAATTCAAATCCGTCCGTAAATCGTGTTGACGCATTATGATAAACTGCCGCCGCATCAACATTTTGTAAGAAAGTATTCGCATTCTTCTCATTTTCCGTAATGATCGCTTCAGAATGATTTGTTCCGTAAGTATTAATATGTTCTATTGCTTCTTCCATATTGTTTACAAGTTTTACACTTAGATCTAAAGATAAATACTCCGTTGCCCAATCTTCTTCAGTAGCAAGGACAGCATCAGAATAAGCTGCTTTTACTTGTTCATCGCCATGGATCGTCACTTGATGTTGTGCTAATTTATCTAAAAGTTGTCTACCAAAATTATGAAACCAATTTTCATGAATTAATAAAGATTCAACAGCATTACAAACAGACGGGCGTTGTAATTTTGCATTTAGTACGACTTCTTCGACCATGGATGGTTTTGCTGATTCATCGATATAAATATGACAATTTCCAGCCCCAGTTTCAATAACCGGTACACTTGCTTCACGGACCACCGTTTGAATTAAGTTTTTACCTCCGCGTGGAATGAGTACATCTAAATATTCATTTAATTGGAATAATGCTTTTGCCGTTTCTCTTGAAGTATCTTCAATTAATTGAACAGCATTTACAGGGACTCTACTATTTTCTAATGCCGTATGAATTGACTTTACAAGCGCAATGTTCGATGATTTAGCTGAAGAACTTCCTCGCAAAATAATCGCGTTACCCGTTTTTAAAGCAAGGGTGGCCGCATCGATTGTTACATTCGGCCTTGCTTCATAAATCATGCCGATTACACCGATTGGAACTCGTCTTTTTTCAATATATAGACCGTTTTCTTTCGTGATCGTTTCTAACACATCGCCAATGGGATCTTGTAATTCTATTACTTGACGAATTCCTTCTACCATTGCCTTAATTCGGTCGGAATTTAACATAATTCGATCAAGCACCGCTTCAGATAACCCATTTTTCCGACCGGCTTCTAAGTCAACTTGATTGGCTTGTAAAATTTCTCCTTCATCTTCCAATAATTGTTTCGCAATCCTTTCTAAAGCCACATTTTTATCTTCTGTTCGTAAACTTGGCATTTTATAACTTGCCCTTTTTGCCAATCTCCCTTTTTCCAGTACTTCATTCGCCATTTGAATCTCCTCCCTAACGTTTTAATTGAACCCAATTATCGCGATGGATGACTTCTATTGCTGGTTCCTGAAATTCTGGCCCCTTTTCCTTTCGCTCCTCAATATGAGCACTTAACTCTTCTGATGAACAACTTACTTGTCCTTTACCGATAAGGCCATTTACCCCCATTACTTCAACAACGTCACCTTTTTGAAAAGCACCTCGAACTTTGAAAATACCGGGTGATAATAAACTTTTACCATGGTATAAAATCGCCTCAACGGCTCCTTGGTCAATATAAAGATGACCGGTTGATTCGGAATGAAGAGCAATCCATTGCCTTTTTGTGTTTATTGAAGTTTGACTTCGATTAGCAATATAGGTCCCATCACCTTTTCCTTCCAATACATCCAATAATTTATTTCTTCCAAAACCTGTACCAATAAAGACGGAAACACCTAAGTATAGAGCTGTTTGAGCTGCAAGCAACTTCGACCTCATCCCACCGGTCCCTACTTTCGAACCATTTTCATCAGCATGTTGGAACAAGTCTTCAGTTATTTCTTCAAGAAAATAAAACTTTTTTGCCTTTGGATTTGTTCTCGGATTGCCATCGTAAAGTCCATTGATATCCGTTAAAATGATGAGCCGATCAGCATGAATAAACCCACTTACAAGACTTGATAACATATCGTTGTCACCAAAGGTGAGCTCATCGACCGACACCGTATCATTCTCATTGATAATCGGTAAAATCCCTCGGTCAAGCAATTCCGATATCGTTGCAAACGCATTTTGATATCGTTTACGGTTCGAAAAGTCAGAGCGGGTAAGCAAGATTTGTGCAGCTGTAATGTTGTAAGCTTGGAATTTTTCCATATATGTTTGAATAAGCAACCCTTGCCCTACACTTGCAGCTGCTTGTTTTCCTTTTAATGTAACAGGACGTGCCGGGTATCCTAAACTTTTAAACCCTGCGGCCACTGCACCCGATGACACGAGAATAACTTCATGATTCTCTTTACGAAGGGCAGCAATAGCTTCAACATGATCGTTTAACTTTGCATAGTCAATTTCCCCTTTTTGATTGGTTAGTGAACTACTTCCTATTTTTACAACAATTCGTTCCTTAGACATATGAAATCCCTCATCTTGTTTTTATCTTAAGTTAACAATCTATTTAATATTAAATAAAAAAGCCCTCTCATCCTGCATTGACAGGACGAAAGAGCTTATCTTCCGCGGTACCACCTTCATTGGGTGATCAAACACCCCACCTCAAATCTTTAACGCAGATTAACGCCCATGTTTGCATGGGACTCGGAAGGTAGGTTCTGCAAGTTGACTATGACGGAATCTTTCAGCCTCCGGATTCCGCTCTCTGCCATAGCAAGCACTGCATACTAGTCCTTCGTTAACGTTCGAATATTATTGAATATATTATGGGACGAAAAATATAAGTTGTCAATATTATCTTATTGATTTTTTCGACAAATCCGTGAGTGGTATCAAGTTTACATAATAACAACGGACAATAAGTTCATTATCCAATTTCTGAATCGTTTCTTGGAAACTTCTTCTTCGGAATAATAAACGTAGACTTTAATGATGAAACAAAGGTATGATAAATTAGAAATTTTAAATATGTAGGTGATGTAATTGCAACCAATAATCGATGCTCACATTCATTTCGATCAATACACATTAAAAGAACAACAAGGAATAATGAAAGAAATGGAACACTATCAAATTCATAGCTTAATATCGGTATCAACGAATCTTTCTTCTGCTGTTGAAAATTTAGCATTATATCAAAAAGATGAAAGGATCAAACTCGCCTTTGGTTATCATCCAGAACAACCCTTGCCAACCGATGAAGAACTGGCAGATTTGATTCAATTCATGGATAAAAATCATCAAGCTATGGTTGCCATCGGAGAAGTCGGACTCCCTTATTATACAAATGTAAAAAGTCTTGAAGGCTATCTTGCATTATTGGAGGAATTTTTTAAACTAGCTGTAAAATGGAATAAACCTGTTGCACTTCATGCGATTTACGAAGATGCTCCAATCGTTATAAATTTATTGGAAAAATACTCCATCCAAAAAGCCCATTTTCACTGGTTTAAAGGGGATACCAAAACCATTCAACAAATGGTTGAAAATGGTTATTTTATATCTTTTACTCCCGATTTAGCTTACGAACACGAAATCCAAAAAATCGCAGCCACATATCCCCTATCATTAACGATGGTTGAAACCGATGGACCTTGGCCCTTTGAAGGACCATTTCAAGGACAAAAGACCCATCCAAAAATGATACATGAAACCATCCGTTATTTAGCAAAAATCAAATCGACACACGTTGATGAAGTCTACAGACAGTTATACAACAACACCATCCTTTTTTATTCGATTTTTTAGTACTTTAGCACCGTAATAAATTTTTCAAAAAATTTGTGTTGACTTTTTGTAATGAACTATTTAGAATAAACATAAAATTTAACCAGTTAAAAGTTAATATTTTTACAATCTACTCTTATACAGAGAGGTGGAGGGACTGGCCCTGTGAAGCCTCGGCAACCATTGGAAAGATCCAAACGGTGCCAATTCCAGCAGGTTTGAAATGACAAACCTGAAATATAAGAGGGATTGTGATATATGAAAATATTCTTTTCGTACATCACATGACCTCTTATTTTAAGAGGTCATTTTATTTTGGAGGTGATGTACAAAAATCTATGAACTTAAACTTTCTTTTTTTAATTAAAAAATATTTAGAGGTGATTGGAAAATGGCGATTGAAAAATTTAATGTAAAGGCTACATGGAAGGAAAAATTATTAATTGAAACGGAAGCAAGAGGTCACAAAGTCATTGTTGATGAACCAGTTTCATTAGGTGGTACTGATCAAGGATCAAACCCTGTTGAACTTGTTCTTTCTGCTCTTGGTGCATGCCAGGCAATTGTTATCCAAACTTATGCGAAACAATTTGGGATCAACATTGAGGATCTTAAAATTGAATTGGAAGGTGAACTTGATACGGACGGTTTTTTAAATAAATCCGATGTCCGACCTGGATATTCTCATATTGAATCAAAATTTGTGATTTCAACAGATGCTCCAAAAGAAAAATTAGAAACATTTATTCAGTTTGTGGAAAACCATTGCCCTGTAGGTGATACGATTAAAAATCCTGTTCATTTAACTTCAAAAATTGTCGTTGAAAAACCTGTTAAATAAAAAAACAATCTAATACCAAGTAATCAGATATGGCTACTTAATTTTAAAAATGGAAAGGGTGTCATGATGGGTAAACAAATACATTTAAATGGATTCGTTCAAAATTCTCCGTCCCCACATTCAACTGGACTATGGAAACATGAAAAAAATCATAGCCGCTATCATAACCGGTTGTCTTACTGGGTTGATGTTGCTCAAACATTAGAAAAAGGGAAATTTGACGCTGTTTTTATTGCCGATGTTTTAGGAACATATAGCGTGTATCAAAACAGCTATAAACCTGCTGTAAAAAATGCAGTCCAAATTCCAGCACATGATCCTTTACTACCGATTTCAGCGATGGCACTAGCCACAAAACATATTGGGTTTGCTGTGACGATTTCAACGACCTATGCACAACCTTATGCATTAGCACGTCAACTCTCAACATTGGATCATTTAACGGAGGGAAGAATTGGTTGGAATATCGTTACCTCTTATTTAGAAAGTGAAGCAATTAATCTTGGCCTTAAAAGTCGACTACCCCATGACCTTCGTTATGAAAGAGCAGATGAATTTTTAGACGTGGTCTATAAACTATGGGAACATAGTTGGGAAGATGATGCTGTCACACTTGATATCGCACAAGATGCGTTTGCAGATCCAGACAAAGTTCATGAAATAAACCATGAAGGGGCATTTTTCTCCGTGCCTGGACCGCACATTGTAGAACCTTCGCCACAGCGTACGCCGGTTTTATTTCAAGCTGGTGCTTCACCTAAGGGGAAACGATTTGCAGCAAAACATGCAGAAGCTGTATTTACAAAGCATCATTCACTCGATGCATTAAAAATATACTCAAATGATATTCGTACACTAGCTAAGGAATACGGTAGAAATCCAGATGATATAAAAATATTCCCGCTCGTTTTACCGATTGTTGGTTCTACAGAAGAAGAAGCAATTGCAAAATATGAAGAATTGAAAAGCCATGTTAGTTACGAAGGTACACTTGCATTATTATCCGGTCATACCGGCATTGACTTTTCAACTTACAATCCAGATGACTATATTGTAGATATGGAAACGCAAGCGATGCAGGGAAACCTTGATCTTTACGGAAAAGATCCGAATAAAAAATGGACTTTACGAGAAGCTGTATTAAATCATGGACTAGGAAACGGAACAGTTAAATTTATAGGTACACCTGAGCAAATTGCCGATAAGCTTGAACAGTGGGCAACAGAAGGTGATGTCGATGGCTTCAACATTGCTTTTGCCTATTCACCAGGTACATTCAGAGAATTTGTCGATTATGTCGTTCCTGAATTACAAAAACGAGGAATATATCGTAAAGAATACGAAGCTGGAACATTACGAGAAAATTTATTTGGAAAAGGTCATGTATACTTACCTGACAACCATCATGCAAAAAAATTGAGTCTCGCTGTCAAGTAAATGCCCACTCGACAAGTAGGTCAAAAATCGGTTAAATTTTGCGTAAACGGAGGGTGTCCATGAACGTATTAGAATTATATATATGGATAGGTATGACGATCTTTGTCTTGATTATGATTCTATTAGGTTACCTTGGTGGTCGAGGTACAAAAAATATTGATGATTTTGCGATTGGCGGCGGTCAACTCGGCCCAGTCCTTTTAGGGCTGGGATTTGCTGCCACATATCTAAGTGCCGCTGTATTTTTAGGTTATCCAGGTTGGTCTTATGAATGGGGCTATGCCAATCTATGGCTGATGTTAGCGATATTTGGTGGAGGGCCGATCGGCGCTCTATTAGTAGCAAAAAGGGTGCGAAAGATAAACACAAAGCAAAAATCTTTATCTTTACCAGATTGGTTAGGCGATTACTATAATAGTGACATTTTAAGAGTAGGTACAGCACTTCTCCTTTTGTTTAATATTTTTTATATCGCTGCTCAGTTTGTTGCTGGAGCAAGAGTGTTTGAGTTCACAATGGGGTTATCTTATCATACAGCGCTTACTTTAATTGCTGCCATTGTCATAGTTTACGTCTTCATTGGCGGAACGCTTGCTGACTTATATACAGATGCTGTTCAAATTATAATGATGACACTGGCTGGGATCATCATTTTTATATCAGGTATAGTTCACTTTTGGGAAGGAAGTATTACGAATACTTTTGAGGTGATTACGGAAAATCTAAACGCCCAAAATCCAAATTTAGTTGGCATTTTCAATCCGGAATCACCCTATTTTGATTCCATTTCTGCCGTAATTGGAGCAATCCTAATTCAAGCAGCCTTTGCTGCAACTGCCCCACAGTTATTTAATAAAGTATTAGGATTAAAAAATGAAAAAGACATCGGCAAAATGATACTCGTATATGTATTAGTGATGTTCTGTTGCGTTGTCACTTTATTTGGTGGGATATATAGTCGCGCAGCCTTTGGTGATAACATCGAGGTTAGTGATATGGCATTAATTGAATACATTATTCAATTTTTCCCTACGATTATCGCTGCTTTTATGTTAATTGTCATCTTAGCTGCTGCCCTTTCAACAACAGATGGCTTATTTGTATCCATTTCGACTGTATTTGCCAATGATATTTTTCTAAAAGTATTCGTACGACGAAACATTATTAAGATCAATGACAAAAAAGCACAGCAAATTGCAATCCGAATAAGTAGACTTGCAGTATTAGCTATTGGAATTGTGTCTTATCTCATCGTATTAAATCCGCCGAAATACATGGGAGATCTCTTATGGATTGGTGTATCGGGGATTGCTGCAGGAACGGTCGGACCGGTTCTTTACGCCATCTTCGGTAAGAAGAAGCCTTCCCCACGGGCTGCGGAATTATCGATGATCATTGGTCTTGCATCTTATTTCATTCTCTATTTTGGAAAAATAGAAAAAAGTACAATGGCGGCTGGAGCTTGGGCGACATTAATCGGCATTGCCGTCATGTTTATTCTCGCAAAATATTTCAAACAACCACAACTAGAAATACCTTCTCAAAAAGATGCCATTTAATTTTATTTAGAATGGAGAATTGCATATGTTTGTAAATCCTATGCTAACCATTTGTATTTATGGAATAAGCTTTTTTATATTAACCATATTGTTCTCACTATGGAAATGGTATTTTAAACAATAGTATCGCTCAACAAAGACAATGTGGAAATAATAATAGAATGATATCGAATTAAACAGGACAGTTGGCCCACATTACCTACTGTCCTGTTCATTTTAAGCTCTTGCAGCGATAACTTCAATTTCGATTAAAACATCTTTCGGTAAACGGCTAACTTCAATCGTTGAACGAGCCGGGCGATGATCACCTAAATGTTTTGCATACTCTTCATTTACAGTTGCAAATTGTTCCATATCTGCTAAGAAGATCGTTGTTTTTACAACATTATTTAATGTTAATCCTTCACTTTCTAAAATAGCAGAAATATTTTTCATGACTTGATTAGTTTGTGCAACAATATCCTTTTCCACCACTTCATTCGTTTCCGGGTTCACAGGAATTTGTCCAGATAAAAACAAGAAGTTTCCTACTTCAACCCCTTGTGAATATGGTCCTATCGCTTTTGGAGCTTGATTTGTTTCGATTTTTTTAAACATGATGTAGTCTCCTTTCACTATTTCAATATGTATTATATATAGATATTATATAAATTATCGATTTTATTTTACAATGTCTTCTAGACGTTGTAATATAGCTAAAAATACACCTTCATCAATAGCGCTTGCCCAGACGCCATCAGAATACTTTTCTCCCCTTACATAAAAGGTTAAAATCGATTTTAAAAGTTCTAAATCCGCAGTTGGTATTAAATCAGCCGGTGCATCAATTTTTGATTTATATTTTTCGAGATGATCAAAATATGGGGATCAAGCATATCCGCCTCATATAAATCATTTATAAATTGTTGTACACCGTCATCATATTGAATAAAACCGAGTTGAACAACACCTGATCTCGACTCACCTGGCTTATTCCATTTAAAAAATTCATTTTGTTCGTTACTGAAATAATCTATAAATGTTTGAATTTGAGCTTTCGAAAGCATCATTGTTCCCCCATCCGGATGTACAAGTAAACGTTTTAATTTTATTATACCTTTTTATTGTCACAGTTTAAATAATGAAAATGGTATTTATTGTATGTTTAAATTTTGAAAAAATAAACCAGCCCATCAACAGGAAATATGGACTGATTCGGAAGGTAAACGATTTCAAATGGTTTATACACGGTTGGAAATAAACCGGCTACATTCTTTCGCAATTAAATCTTTATCATTATCTAACGTCGCCACGTGATAGCTATTTTTCAAAAACACAATCGACTTGTCTTCCGTAGAAATCGAGTGATAGATTTGTTTCGAATTTTCAGGTGGTACCACATGGTCAACGATTGAAGATATGATTAACGTTGGAACTGTAACTTTGTACAAATTTCCTCGCACTTGGTCCATTAACGTGATTAAATCACCTAATGACTTAACTGGAGTTTTTGAATAGGCAAGTTCAGCTACCCCAGCCATTTTTATATCTGAGCCGATCCCTTCTATAAAACGGGTCCCACTGTTTTTCATATTTTCATAAGTTGCCTTTAAATTAGGAATGTCAACCGCTGCATTTATAGGAATAATGCCCGCAATATCAACATACTTCTGAGCTAGATATAAGCTTAAAGTTCCTCCCATTGATAGTCCGATGATAAAAATTTTCGAACAAGTTTGTTGCAAACGTTCTAAACCTTTTTCCACATCACTTATCCAGTCTTTATATGTTGCTTGTTCCATATCTTCCGGTTCTGTCCCATGCCCGGTTAAACGCGGCCCGTAAACGGTGAAACCGGCCTTTGCGATTTGAGTACCTAAATAGCGCATACTTTGAGTTGAACCTGTAAAGCCATGACTAACTAATATGCCAATTTCATTTCCAGGAAAGTAAAATTCCTCAGCTTCTGGATGAACTTTATATACTTTTTCCAAGTTCGACCACCTTCCAGAATTTTTAGATTTTTTAAATTTTATCATAAGTACCATTGATTGCAAAGGAAAAAGTCTCTCAACAAACCTATGTTTTTTTCTTTTCTTTGCTCAATTTTTAATTTGTTATTTTTCTTAACCGTTAATTTTTGATATAGTAACGATAGAATAGACTAGAAAGGAAAGATTTAAAGTGAAATGTTTTTCAATTGATTTAGACGGAACGTTGTTAAATTCCAATCAAGAAATTTCACAAGAAAATTACAAGACACTGAAATATTTAAAAGAGCAAGGTCATGGAGTAATCATCAATACGGGAAGAGCCGTAGAAGATGTTATAAAATATGAGGAAATAAAACAATTAAAGCTACCGATTATCAGTATTAATGGTACTGTTCTATATTCCGATTCCGGTGAAGTGTTATATGAAGCATCTTTGCCAGTAGACGTTTATAAACAACTTCTTCCAATCTTACAAGAAATCGGCTTATGGGTTATGGTCTATACGAATCAAGGTGGTTTTCCATTCCGCAATCCTGAGATCCAAGATAAAAGCGATGATGAAAAAGAAGCATTTTTTAGAAACTATAACTACGATCAAATTTTAGAAAAAGATGGCATCAAAATTTACAAATTAATGGCCGTCGCAAGAAAAGATAAGCTTGAATTAGTCGACAAAGCTAAACGAGCAGTAGCAGGAAAAATCGATGTCTCCTATGCTTCCTCCCATCCAAGTAATGTCGAGTTTACTTCAGTGGAAGCGAATAAAGGTACAGCATTGATACGATATCAAAACATAATGAATTTACAATTTGATGAAATATATGCCTTTGGTGATGGTGGCAACGATGTCGAACAGTTTAAAGTGGCGACAACCGCCGTTGCAATGGCGAATGCACCAGATGATGTAAAAAAATACGCTCACCTCACTACAAAAACAAATGATGAGCATGGTTTTACATATGCCGTAAAAGAATTATTGAAAATCTAATTTAAGAGTAAACGTATAGTCCCCCCTCCCTCCTTTCCTTGGGGGCTTTTTTCGTACCCATACTTTCATCGATAAAGCTATGATCACACATTTTGCGTTGCTCTCGCCTACTTTCTGTTTTCATCACTCTGATGAACGCACTTTTTGCTTTGCTCTCCTCATATTTCTGTTTTCATCACTCTGATGAACACACTTTTTGCGCTTCGATCCCCATTTTTCTGTTTTCATCATACCAATGAACACACTTTTCGCATTTCTCTTGCTAATTTTCTACTTTCATCGAATTTATTTCATTATTTTCATAAGTAATACATAATAGTAGCATAGTAAACTTTTTATGATGATAAATTGGAGGAGCTTATGAAACGAATTTACTTAAGTCTGTTTCTATTTTTGATTGCTGTCATCACCATTGGTTGCCAAGCGGAAGAATCGATTCAATTTGAAGATGCAAAGTTAGAACAAGCTATACGTGAAGAATTAAGTAAAACGAATGAAAAATTAACAGTGTCAGATATTAAAAATGTGAAAGAATTGGATTTATCAGGACATGGAATTACCTCCCTTGATGGAATTGAACAATTTGAAGCATTAGAAGTCTTATCGATAGCAGATAACGATATTAGAGATTTTTCCATTTTGAAGAAACTCCATAGTTTAGAAGAAGTAAATGTTACGGGTAATCCTAATGCAAATCAATCTGAACAACTTGCCATCTTAGAGGAACTGAGAGAGCAAGGAATCATCGTAATCGGGCTCCAAAAAACTGTAGTTGGTCGTTCTGATGGACCTGGAGGCTTTCTTTGGAAAGTAGAAAACGAAAACACCACTGTTTATTTACAGGGTACTATCCATGTTGGCAAAGAAGAACTTTTCCCTTTAAATGAGAAAATTGAGCAGGCCTACCTTGAAGCGGATGTCGTTTCTCCTGAAATTGATATCGTCGGTTTCGATCTGATAGAAATGCAATCCATTATGATGAGCATGGGAACTTATCAGGATGGAACAACGATAAAAGATCATATCTCTGATGCGCTATATAAAAAATTAGAAGAAAAATTATCGGAATTCGGCATGCCGATCCATTTAATCGAAAATTATCAACCTTGGTTAATGGCCCAAACGGTAGAATCTCTTCTATCATTAGAATCTGACTTTATTGAAGGTGTCGATGAATACTTTTTAACTCGTGCTCATGATGATGGAAAAGAAATTATTCCCTTAGAACATCCAGAAGATCAGTTCGCCATTTTTGCCAACCTTTCTGAAGAATATCAAGTTGAGATGTTAGAAGCCTCATTAGATTTAACCGTTGAAGAATACAGTGAACAAATAGAAGCCCTATTAGATGTTTACATGGAAGGCAATCAAGAAAAGTTATTAGAAATAGCAATGGAAGATAATCGTACAGCAACAGAAGAAGATGAAGCGTTTATGAGAGCTTTAAATGACGATCGAAATTATGGAATGGCCGATAAAATAATTGGTTTTTTAGAAAAGGGAGAAGATAAAACTTATTTTGTTATTGTTGGTGCACTTCATTTAGTTTTAGAACCGAACATCATATCAATACTAGAAGAAAAAGGATATACCGTTGAACCATTGTTGTAAAAACAGGAGACCGAACCTTATGTACTGCTCTCTACCAATTAAACAGTAGAAATAATAAAAATGATTAGAGGCCTTAATCCTGTATTCATCAGGGTTAAGGCCGTTTAAATTTTCTTGATATCTATTAATATTATAATAGTACATGTCAGATCAATACCTTTTGATCGTTCTTCAAATGTATCATCCTATGTAAGGAATATCATAAAAAACGAAGAACAAGCTCTATGACCAAAGGAAAAAACATGAAATGAACGAATGGAAAATGTCTTTAGGTAATGGAAAAAAATATATCGAGAAACAGCTGAAAGACATCTCAATTCCTATCAACAAGTATACCAATGGATACGAAAATATGAAGATGACAGATGGGATGCATTATAGGAATATTTCCCCTTGAACTTCAAGCTTCCTTCAATTCTTTGGTATATTATTTCCCCATTTTCGAATCTGATAACCTTTTATTCCATCAATTTCAACATTCACGATCCAAGATATAAGATACTACCTCGGTTTTGTACTATAAATGAATTTTCATAAACCACTTATACAATCCATGATTACTTCATATAGAACGACATTTTTTGGACAAAAAACTCCCCCTAAGATAAACAGATTTTAACGATTTTTTCTGTCCACCTTAAGGGGAGCATATCCTATTCGGTCAAACTCTATTATTGAATGCTAAATGATTAGTTAATAATACGTCTTACATGTCCTTTGAAATGATTAGCCCAGTAACCACTTGTCATATCAGCAATAGCAACTCCTGTTGAACTTTGGGAACCAATAAATTTACCATTACCAAGATAGATACCTACATGACCATTCTTTTTATACGTATCAAAGAATACTAAGTCACCAGGGCGCATTTCACTAGTGGAAACTTTCGTACCTTTTGTCGATTGAACAGAAGTTGATCGACCAATCGAAATACCTGCTTGTTGAAATACCCAGCTAACAAAACCTGAACAGTCAAAACGTCCATTAGCAGGATCTGCAGCACCAAAACTGTATACAGAATTTCCAATAAATCGGTTTCCTACTGATGTTACAACACGAACCGCATCACCATTTACAACTGGTGCTGAACTTGAATTTGACTTCGAACTTGAAGCCTTTTTAGTACTAGATTCACTAGCAACTGTTACCTGTTCAACAGCTTGACTTGCTTGTTTAGCCAGTTCTTCTTGGCGAGCTTTTTCTTTTTCTATTAATAATTGTTGCTCTTTAGAAGATAATTGCTCCTTCATTGCAACCGCTTGAGCTTTCTGTTCCTCAATTTGAGATTTCATACCTTCAAGTTCAACTTTCAGATCATTTAATGAAGCTAATTTTTCTTCAGCTGTTGCTTCTTTATCTTGTAATTCTTTTTTTGCAGTTTGTTGTTGAACAATCAAGTCTTGATCTGCTTTAGTAATCGTAGCAATTGCACTAGCACGACCAATGAATTCTTCAAAATCTGATGAACCTAGTAATACATCTAAATAATCTACTAAACTATTTCCTGATTGCATTGAACGAAGGCGATTTTTTATTAATTCATCTCGAACTTCTATTTCTTGTGTAATTACTTTGATTTCATCTTGCAAGTTCTTAATTTCTTCTTCCGTTTTTTGTATATCGCTTTCAGTTTTGATCATTGTTTGTTCATTTTCTTTTATCGCTTCTTCTAGTTGCTGTATTCGTTTATCTACTTCGGATTGCTCTTGTTGGTTAGTTTTTATTTTTTGTTCTATTTCAGTTGATGTTTCAGCATATGTAGGTAAACTAGGTGCAATTGCTGTTCCGAGTAAAATTGTAGCACCTAAAATCGTAATTGTCTTTTTCAAGAGAAACTCCACCTTTTAGCTTACTTTTACCAAGTCTATTTTATACTTGTTTGATTGCAATTCAAGAACAACAATATTACAAAAATATTTCATGATAACGTATCAATTCTGAAAATAAAGAATAAACTTTACAATGATAAAATTAATGACAACTTGTCATAAAAGTCGATTGACAAACGACAATGTGTCATATAAGATAGTTATAAGCAAATGACAGATTGTCACTTTGTCATAATTGGAGGAAAACAATGCCAAAACGGACTTTCTTTAATCTGTCTGATGAAAAAAGACGATCACTATTAAAAGCGGCAGAAAGGGAATTTTCTCGCGTTCCGTTAGCCAAAGCTTCCGTTTCAAATATTATTAAAATGGCGGGAATCCCGAGAGGAAGCTTTTATCAATATTTTGAAAACATTGAAGATCTCTATTATTACTTAGTGGATATCGAAACAGAAAAACGAAAAATCCTTTTCATAAAATTTTTAAAAAAACATAACGGTGATATTATACAAGCTGCTACAGATTTGTATAAAAATTTTCTCGAAGAATTACCCGATGAAAATGAACGAAACTTTTTTAAATTAGCCATGTTAAACGTAACACATCGTGTCGAGACTTCTTTTACCAAATTTTTTAACGGTCAGATGAATTTAAAAAGTGATAATGAAATTATTAAGCTTGTCGATAAAGAGCTTTTAAACATTACAAACGAAAACGAAATTTTTCACTGTATTAATATTGTCACATCTGTCGCATTACGCAATTTTATTGAAAAGTTTACGAAAAAATTATCAGATGAAGAAGCACTGAAAAACTTTTACATTGATATAAAGCTTTTAAAGTACGGTCTATATAAGCGAAGGTGAGCCTCGAACGAATATTTATAAAAAGGAGACAATTGTATGACAGTAACGATTTATGGAATGGCAAGTTCATCAAATCGGAAAGCAAAACAATGGCTAGAACAACAAGGCATTTCTTATGTGGAACGAAATATATTAAAACAACCACTCACCAAAAGTGAGTTACAAAACATTTTACGATTAACCGTGGATGGAACAGATGAAATTATTTCTACACGTTCAAAACATTTTAAAAAACTAAATGTATCTCTTGATGATTTATCTTTGAATGAATTGCTTACATACATTCATAAAAACCCGAGAATATTAAAAACACCAATTATTATTGATGAGAAACGAATCCAAGTCGGTTTTCGTGAAGAAGAGTTAAGGCAATTTATTCCAAGAGAAAAAAGAAAATACCAATGGATAAAATGGCAAGCTGAAAACCTAGGTTTCGCTGAATAAAACAACTAGAGTAAAAAACGGAATCATATTTGATTTCGTTTTTTTATTTTCCATGTGAAGTTTTTAAGTAGTTGGAAAATGAACTTGGGTATTTTAAGTGGAAATCCTAAAGAAGAACCAATACATTATGGGGAAGTATTTGCTACATAGTCTTACGTTTTGCATCACTTAGTTGTGTAAGCAACATATCAAACATACTATGCTCAATCATGATGGGGTTACGATTTAAAAGATTTACTAATTGCTATTCGTAAGAAAGAAATTAGTGACCTTAAGAAATTCCTTGAGGAAAATGGTGTCGGCCTACCGCCAACTCTTCCTGAACATCCTGTTGCATCGCTAGAGGAAATTCCTGTTGGCAAGATTTTAAGATTTTTAAATAATGAAATTGCCGCCAAACTTTCTCCAAATATCGAAACGGAATTAATGATTGCAGAACTATTATTAGACAAGCATCCGTGAGAATATCCCATGTTAGTCGGAAATTTCCACGGTAAAAAAGCTTTGTTAGGCAGCAAAGTGTTCCAACTAAATAAAGACAAAGACAGTCTAGTACCTCCACCTTTTCAATGTAAATAAAAAAGAATGAAGTTAATCCATGTAATCGCAAATATAAATTAGTCAAAAGCTTTCCAAAAATATTATATTCCTATCATTGGAAAGCTTTTGACTTTATACCATTATTTTATTACGCGACGAACATGGCCACTGAAATGCTGTTTCCAATACCCACTTGTCATACTTGCAATCGCTACACCTGTTGAACTTTGTGATCCGATAAAATTACCATTACCTAAATAAATACCAACGTGTCCATCTTTTTTGTATGTATCGAAAAAGACAAGATCACCTGGTCTCATCTCATTTACAGATACTTTTGTTCCTTGGCTACTTAATTCAGACGTAGATCTTCCAACAGATATTCCTGCTTGTTTAAATGCCCAATTGACAAAACCAGAGCAGTCAAAATAACCTCTGGCAGGGTCTTGTGCCCCCCAAACATATACGGAATTACCGATAAATTGCTTACCTATAGAAGTTACAATTCCAATGGCATTACCAGCACTAGCCGATGGTGTTGAGGTTGAATTTTTGACCTTAGTGTCTTTTTTTGTTTCCTTCTTTGTAGAAGATTTTGATGGTGTTGAATTAATTGATTGTGATTGTGCCGTTTGTGACTGTGCTTGTGTATCTTGTGTTTCTTCTTGTCTTATTTGTGATTCTACTTGTCTTGTTTGGGTTTGTGTTTGTGTTTCTGCTTGTCTTGCTTGTAATTCAGCTTGTCTTCTTGCACGTTCTTCTTCAATTCTTCTTCTTTCAGCTTCTTCTGCCTCTTTCTTTTGTTGGATTAAGTCTTCTTCCGTATTTAGTAGTTGTTTCTTAAGTGCTTCTGCCTGCGCTTTTTGTTCAGAAATTGTTGCTTGGATTCCTTCTAGTTCTAACTTTTTATCTTTTAAACTCATTAATTTTTCTTCAGATTCTTTTTCCTTTTTAGCAAGCAGTTTAGCATCTCTTTTCTGTTCTTCAACTAAATTTTGATCGGCCTCAATAATTTTTGAAACTGCATTTGTTCTGCTTACTAATTCTGTAAAATTAGTAGAACCGAGAATGATATCCAAGTAAGCTTTATTCCCACCATTTTGTTGCATAAGTCGGAGGCGTTCTTTTATTAATTCTTTGCGCTCTTCCATCTTCTTTTGAAGATGCTTTTTGTCAGCATTTAACTGGTCGATTACATCTTGCGTTAACTTTATATCTTTTTCCGTTTTAGCAATTATTTTTTCATTTTCTTTAATTGCATTTTCAATTTTGGCGATTTGCTCTTCCACTTTAGCTTGCTTATTGCGATTTTCATCTATTTTTTGTTGAATCTCCGCAGGCCTTTCTGCAAAAGTCGGTGTTGCAGTATATAAACCTGTTCCTAAAAGAATCGTAGCACTTAGAACAGCAATTGACTTTTTCATTTAAGATCTCACCTTTTTCCCTATCTTTTGACATTTCTGACTACTATTCTACAAATCAATTTTGTCGAACGAATTACCATTATGTTACATTTATGTTTCAAATTACCTATTTTTTTTACAGACCTCTTTTATCATAGTTTGGAAAACTTTTCCTGTCAAGTTTCAAAAACTTCATGTAAATAGTAACCAATCCACTTTTTTAATAGATCTCTACAAAACACAAAAAGGGATCTATTCTTTCACAAAGTAAAGTGAATGAATAAATCCCTTTCTCTTTTTAGTGATCTTCCTTTTCCAGAACTTGTTTCATTATTTTTATTTTCCCAAGCGTCTCTGCTTCTCGATGAGCTAACATGATTAACAAATCGCCATGTGTTTCGACTGATCCATTTGGAACCTTAAATTTCACATCCGTTTTCCAAAACAGCTCACTAAACTCATTAATTCTTTGTTGTTGATGAACTAAGTTTTCAACTAATTGATATAAAGTTGGTGGCTTTATTTTCCAATCGGATACGCTAATATCTGCACTAAACAACTCTGCATAATCTGTCGGTAATATTTGCATATCTCGCGAAACAAATAAAAACTTTTCGAACATGAATAAAGTATTACCTATATGCCAACGAATCGTTTGCTCGAAATATTTCGATTGTTTATCAACAATTTCCTCATCTAATTCTTCTATATATGAAAGAAGTGATGATCTTGCCAAATTAAACTGTTTTAACATTTCCATGCTTCATTCCTCCTACAGTTCTAGTATAGAGGAATGAAAGAAGAATGAAAAGCATAGCGATTTAAAGGGCTGGTTTATTATTAAGAATAAAAGAGGTGCCCTACCAGCCTCTATCTTAAAACGTAAGCCAAATAAAACCTACACGAAAGCCTCATTGTCTAATTTTGCTAGTTCTTCTCCTAAAAATTTCGCAACTGCTAACATTCCGTATTTGCCACTTCTTGCTTCTGCATCGCTGTTATAGTTCGTATTCGTATTTATATCGTATGTGTAAATATTCCCTTCCTTATCCTTAATAAATTCGATTCCGGCAACTTGAATGTCATTCGCTTTTAATACTTGTTCATATTTTTCGATAATCGGATCATGAAAATCTTCTTGAATTTCAAACATTGGGCGAACCGTAGTTTCTTCCCCGACTGGACAAAACAAATCATCAATTCGACAAGCATCAGCGGGACATAGTTCGAATCCATCGGAAGTATCCACCCGAACCGCATATAAGAATTTTCCATTGACAAACTCACAACGCGTAATAAATTTTTCTGGTGACTCAATATATTGCTGAATAAGAGTTATTCCATCAACTGAATTTTCAAATTGATCACTTTCTACATATGCTTTTAAAGCCTCGAACGAATGGAACAATTGAACACCTAAACCTTTACCTGCTCGGTTATGTTTTGTAATAAATTTTTTTCCTTCAAAAGCCTTTGCAGCTTCAATTAATTGTTTTTTACCGACAGCAACCAATGTTTTTGGAGTTTTAATGCCATATTTTTCAAGTTCTAAGTATTGACGCACTTTACTTACTTCTAATTGTAACGCACGACTACCATTGATCACTTTCCTCCCATTATGTTCCAACCAAGCAAGTACAGCATGGGCAAGCTCAGGTGAATAACGATGTCCTCTTGTATGACTTGATGCACTCATGCGGTTGTAAAAGATCCCTTCAGGTGGTGTTTTTGTTAAATCAACCATACCTTCTCCTAAATGCCAATCTTCATAAGGTAAATTTAATTCATCCAGTCGTTTAAACAAATGGACTGTCCATTCATGATTTTCATGTATTACATAAATTTTTGTCATATTCAAATCCCCTTTTATTTTGTTAATGCTCCACGTAGTTCTTCTACCTTTGGCATTACTCGTTTTGCAAATCGTTCCATCTCTTCTAATTGAGGTGAACACTGCAATAAGAGTAAGTTTACACCGGCTTTTTCATATTCTAAAATTCTTTTTGCTATTTGCTCAGGTGTACCGACAAGATTCGGACGCAACCCACGATTCGAAACAGAATAATCTTGAAGTTGTAACTTTTGTTCAAGTTCTGATTTTGTCGTAAAGTCCTTAAAGCCTGCATAACCACTTAGATCTTTTACATTTGTAATACGTTCTAACTCAGCGTATGCTTCATTTTCTGTATCACGACAAATCACATATGCTGCCATTCCAAAGGTTGCCAAAGGTTGTTTTCCAGCCTTTGCTCTTCGCTGTTTCATATCTTCAATTTTTACTTTCACTTCATCAACTGTACCACCATGCATAACATAAGCATCACAATAATTGGAAATGACTTCCTTTCCTTTATCGCTTTCACCACCAGCATACAGTTTTATTGTCGGTTTTTGCACTGGTTTCGGAAACAGATGAGTATTTTCTATTTTGTAATACTTCCCTTGATAAGAAAAAGTTTCTTCGGTCCATAATCCTTTTAAAATTTCAACAAATTCACTTGTTCGTTCATACCGTTCATCGTGGGATGTAAAGTCCCCGCCGTATTGTTTCGCTTCTTCCTCCCACCAACCGGATACGACATTTAATGTAAAACGCCCTTGGCTAATATGATCAATTGTTGCAGCCTGTTTCGCAGTCACAGCTGGATTATGATAAATCGGGCGTACCGCTTGGATAATTTCAATTTTTTCTGTTACAGCTGCTAATGCTGCAGCGAGAGACCATCCTTCTAATGTATCTTTTTTGACTCCTTTTATATCATTTAAATATAATTCAAGAATCAAAGTCGCTTCATAGCCCCATTTTTCTGCAGACTGGATCACTTCCTTTGCATATTCAAATGTTGTTGGCATGTTTTCATCTTCTACGTTTCTTAGCCAACCTCCAAATACTGGTAACCAGAATCCATACCTCACCTGTATCCCTTCTTTCTATCGTATTCAAAAATAAAACTCTTTTCCGATAAGAAAAGAGTTCGATAAACTTCATATCTCTTCTTATCTTTCAAGCGAATCGCTTGATGGATTTAGCACAGTATTCTAAAAAAGAACCTGTTGCTGAGGCTTCACTGGGCCATGTCCCTCCACCTCTCTCGATAAGAATAACACTATTTACTTAATTGTTTGTTATAATAAAATAAATTTTTTGAAATGTCAACAAAATAATCCCAATAATTCCTACTTGACTAATCTGTTTTTTAGTTATACAATAGTTTGCAAATTTAATAATTTTCTTATCAAGAGAAGTCGAGGGAACTGGCCTGATGACGCTTCAGCAACCTCTGAATTTCATTCAGAAAGGTGCTAAATCCAGCAAGAAGTTTTTCTTGGGAGATAAGAAATGATTCGAATCGTATTTCAATCATCCTCTTTTCTCTTTAAGAAAAGGGGTTTTTTTATATAATTTACAATCAACTCTTATTTCCCAAAAACAAAAAACTTATTTTAAATAAATGAGGTGAAAGTATTGAGTGACGTCGTCATTATTTCGGGGAGTCCGACTGAAACATCTAGATCTGAGCAAGTATTAAAATATTTAGGATCATTACTGTTAAAGGAAAATATGTCTGTTACACATTTTTCTGTAAAAGATGTCCCTTCTGAGGACCTCATGACCGCCAATTACCTTAGCCCGGTCATTCAAAACATTGTACAATCCGTTCAACAAGCGAAGGGGCTTATTGTTGGAACACCTGTTTATAAAGGTGCTTACGCCGGTGTATTTAAATCTTTAATCGACTTATTTCCACAAGATGTATTTCAACATAAACCTGTATTACCACTTATGACAGGAGGAAGTTCTAATCATCTTTTAGCATTAGAATATAGCTTAAAACCGTTAATTGCATCGTTAAAAGGGATGAACCTTAAAGGAATCTTTATTCAAGACGATCAAATTGATAAATATAGGGAAAAACCGATCGTTGATGAAGAGATTTTGCAAAGAACAAAAAAGCAACTGTACTATTTTAAAAGTTTAATCGACTTACAAACGGTTCATTTAACCGTTTAAAAGAGACTGGAGACGACAATTTTGGATTCGCGATGAATATCTTGGCATGCAACTATCATGAACATTCGTATCCTTGCTTGCAAAATAAGTACGTTAGACTATTCACAAAGGGAAGAGTTGGTTGGAATATCTTCACCTCAATTAAAAAAGTACAAGATTAATGGAATTAAATGGGAAAATCGTCACAATGAACGATATGAGTTTGCAGAAGAATTTTTGGACGTTTGCTAAAAAATTTTAAAAGGAAGTGAGAGAGAAGACAAAGCCTGTTGATACTTCATGAAATGTCCCTCTTTTTTCAGCATGAAAAAAGGGGGGCAAAATAAGTAACGTCACACGTTATACCAATTTAATTTCATTCATGAAAGGGTGAATCATTTGAGTGATGTTGTCATTATTTCAGGAAATCCAAATGAAATATCGGAAACTGAACAAGTTCTTAAATATTTAGGACTTTTACTAATTGAAGAAGGTTTTTCGGTTAAACATATTTCTGTAAAAGATATTCCCCCAGAAACACTTTTCAACACTGATTCTCAAAATCCGCTTATCCAACAAATGAAACAGTCTATACACAGCTCGCATGGAATTATTATTGGCTCACCTGTTTTACAAGGATCCTTTTCCGGCGTATTAAAAGCCTATATTGACTTATTACCACCTAACATCTTTGAACAAAAACCGGTCCTACCCATTATGACTGGCGAAAGCCTCGATTATCATTTCATATTAGAATATAGTTTTAAACCGCTCTTGGCAAACTTAAAAGGATTATGTATGAAAGGTGCATATATATTAAATAATCATATAGATAAATTTAAAGAGAATCCGATTATCGATCGAGAAACATCTCAAATTATCAAGAAGCAATTATCCCATTTTACAAGTATACTCCCCTCACGTTCTAGTAATGTAATATACATGAACGATGTTAAATTGAAAGGACACGAAACTTTTCTTTCAAAGTCAAGAAAACCAATAAATTAAATTGATGATCGTTCCATCCTTTCTTTCATTCAAAAGGAAAACCAGATTCATCTTTTTGAATCTGGTTCCCCCTATAAATAACCAATTTTGTTGTAATTGCTATATCTATGTGTCACAAACTCTAAAGTGTAAATGTTTATGGAATGGAATAGGAAGATAAATTGAAGGAAAAAATCTTTTAAATAACATTTAAAAGAATGAATCATTATAAATCAATTGATAAAAACTTTAAAGAAGTTGAGAAATGTATGCGAAATCTTAAAATAAAGATATGAATGCTTTGTATAAAGTAGAAGTAGACAGTAAAAAAGAATTCATAAAAATGGAGTGAAGCCCAAACACAGTTAAAAGTAGTTAAAAAAATGGGGCCGTTCAATGTAGCCCCCATTTCTATTTTTCCTTACTTCTCTTGATCTTCTTTTGTTGGTCCCATAATACCCGGTACTTTTAAACCGGCTTGTCGGATAAGAACGGTCATTTGTCCGCGATGATGGGTCTGATGATCCAATAATATGCGCAACACGTCACCTCTTGGCATGAGTCTACCCAAGCTTTCAACTTCTTCAACTAAATGATCGTTTGTAAATTTTCCTTTTACTTCCGCTTCTAGTTGACGTGACGCTGCTTTGTATGCCTCAACAATTTGACTGGCCTTATCTGGAATCGAATTTACATCACCAGAAATCGGTACTTGTAAGCCTACTTGTGAAGCAAAATAGGAAATGCTTGTCACTAAATGCCATCCTAACCAACCAAGAGTATTATGCCCCGGCACAATGGCTTGTCCGAGTTTTTCATCTGTTAGCGATTCCAGTACTTTAATTGTAGCATCTGTAGCACGACTCCAATCATTCAGAAAATCTTGTACTGTTCGGTACATTTGATCACTCCTATTTCATTATTGTTGCATAGTTATAAATCCATGTTATTTCTTCGATATTGTTGTATGCGAAAAAATTAGATGGAACAAGTTAATTCAGATTTTCAATTTTACCTTACTATATTAGACAAATAGTTTCAAAATATATGATCCCTTTATTTTGATTCACTAACGTATTGCTATATAATAATGTCCAGGAGGGAAATGTTCATGACTATAATTACGGAAACAAAATCATACAGAAAACCAGACTACGAAATCGATGAGATGTTTATTAATCGTTGGTCACCAAGATCCTTTTTAGATAAGGAAATTCCTGAAGAAGTGTTACTAACGGTTTTTGAAGCCGCACGTTGGGCACCATCTGCTTACAATGAACAACCATGGCGGTTTATTATTGCTAAAACAAAAGAAGAACGCGAACGATTTTATCCATTTATTAGTGAATTCAATTTATCATGGTGTAAAAAGGCGCCTGTACTTGTGCTAATCCTCTCTAAAACAACAAGAAATGGAGAATTTCTTCAAAGTCATTCTTTTGATGCAGGAGCAGCGTGGGCACATCTTGCTCTACAAGCGAACAAATGCGGTTTAATTACCCATCCTATGACAGGATTTGATTTTGATAGAGCTCGCGAAACGTTAGAAATCCCAGAGGATTATGCCATTGAAGCTTTAGTTGCGATCGGCTATCAAGGTGAAAAAGAAGCACTTTCTGAAAAATTACAAGAGCGGGAACAACCAAATGGTCGTCGTCCAATTAAAGAATCTCTTTTCACTGGAAAATTCGGAAACGAATTAAAGTAAATGAAATAATTGCTGAAAAAGGGTTGGCTAAAACACACCTACAGAAGCAAGAAATTAGATGCGATCTATTTGTGGAAGGATTAAGAAATTTTCTCAATTGAACTTAAAAACATATTGACATTTGATTTTGAGCCAGTTGGGGAAATCCCCCCCTTTTTCCAATCATTATAATCACCTATTCTAAAAAACTTTTAAAAAAAGTAATGCATTTTTTTATAGAATCTGATATATTAATAATACAAAAGTGAAGTCAAAGGGGAGTAGTTTTAACAATAAAGCCGTCATTTCATGGATCGTTTGAATCCATCGGTTTTATTGGCAACGATTCCGTTGTTAACGAGACCTTTGAATTATGATTACACCTCATAATTCAAAGGTCTCTTTTTGTTTGTTTCCTTTCGACTACATATTTTATAAAGGAGGAACTTTATGGATTTATCACTTTTTTTACAATATGGAACTGTTTTATTAGTCCTTGTCGTACTTGAAGGATTATTATCAGCAGACAATGCATTAGTATTAGCTGTATTAGCGAAAGGATTACCGAAGGAATTACAGAAAAAAGCCATTGATATCGGTTTAATGCTCGCATTTGTTTTCCGAATTGGAGCCATCTTTATCATTTCGTATTTATTCAACGTATGGCAAGTTCAAGCCATCGGTGCTGCGTACTTAATGTACATTGCTATCAGACATTTTATTAAAAAGGATCATCATGAAGTAAAACAATTGAAACCAAAAAGCTTTAAAGCTACGGTCGCTCAAATTGCATTAGCAGATATCGCCTTTGCGATTGACTCAATTTTAGCAGCAGTAGCATTAGTGATTGCATTACCTGCAACAACATTTGGTCACATTGGCGGAATGGATGCTGCACAGTTTATCATTATTGTTTTAGGTGCGCTTGCAGGATTAATCGTGATCCGATTTGCTTCGGCATTATTTATTAAATTATTAACCGCTCGACCAAGTTTAGAAACAGCTGCGATGTTAATTGTCGGCTGGGTCGGTGTAAAATTAGCTGTTCATACGTTAGCTCACGATGCACTCCATATCATTCCACATTCATTTGTAGAAGGACCCGTTTGGAACATCATTTTCTGGGTCGTTATGGTTGGAATTGCCGTGATTGGCTGGTTTGTTTCCGGAAAAAAGCAAGGAAATAACGAAACTACACAAGAAAAAGATAAAGAAAAACAAAGTATGTAAGATTGAGGCTGTCCAATGGGCCAAACCATTATCAGAACAACATTGACTGTTTTGCGGTTAGCCCTTGAAAAATTGGACAGCCTTCTATTTGTTTGTCTAACTTTTTATAAGAAATGGTTTCCTAATAGTAAATGATGTAATACATTCATTATGAATTTTTTATGACATTGATCATCAAAACAATTACTCACACTATAATGAAGTTATATCATTTACGAAGTATGGATACAAGCCAATTTATTGTTAAATAACGATGATAAAATTCGCATTTATGCTTATCTTATACGCTTTTCCATCCTTTTCCTACCTCGCAAAAAAGCTTTATTGTTTACACAATTCAAAAAATATAGTTAGATATTGAATAACAACTAGTGATATCACCTCGAAACTATCGAATAGAGAGGAGAATCGAATTGTTATCATTATCAAATGTTTCATTAAAAAAAGACGGTAAATACTTATTGAAAAACATAACCTGGAATTTAAATAAAGGAGAACATTGGAGCATCCTTGGCTTAAATGGTTCAGGAAAAACAACTTTGTTAAAGCTAATTAACGGGTTTTTCTGGCCAACTGAAGGAAACATTCAAGTACTCGGAAAAACATTTGGAAAAACTAGCATTCCAGACTTAAGAAGGGAGATCGGTTGGGTAAGTTCATCGTTACAACGGGAGTTATACAACGATCCGGTCCAATCTATAATTTTAAGTGGTAAGTTTGCATCGATTGGTTTATACAACGAAGTGAACGAACAAGATGTTGAAAAAGCTCGGCAATTAATGGAGTTCATGGACTGCATCCATTTACATGACGCGAAATTTAATACGCTTTCCCAAGGAGAACAGCAACGCGTCCTCATTGCACGCGCATTAATGGCGTCACCAAAACTTTTACTGTTAGATGAGCCGTGTTCCGGACTGGACATTATTCAAAAGGAAAAAGTACTTCATTATATTGAAAAATTAGCAAATAACCCCGGTGGTCCAACACTCATTTATGTAACACACCATTTAGAAGAGATTTTACCTGTGTTTTCACATATCCTTTTAATACGTGGAGGAACCATGTATAACGCTGGTAAAACTGAAGAAATATTAACAGAAGAAATGTTATCCAACTTTCTCCAACACCCTGTTACCTTACATAAAAATCAACAACGGTATTGGATTTCTTTAAAAAAGAAAAATCATTCTTTAATAAGCACTTAAAATAAGATGAAGGAGGCAAAAAAGACCTGTTTGCCTCCAAATTTCTTTTTAATCCATATTACTAGTTTCCATTCTTATCTTTACCAGCTTCTTCTGCTAATTCCTCAAATGACTTAACTTTTCCATGGGGTGGATTGTTTTGAGTTTTTCGTAAACGCCAACGATCCCTTTTTGTTCGTTTTGACCAAGTCATTGATCATGCCCCCTTTTCCTCTATTTTCTGTTTAACCTATATTCCAACCATCTGCCCGACGGCGTTTTGCCTCTTCCTTCTGAATTTCATTTGCTTTTGCACTTCCGATTTCCTTAGCAAATTCTGTATCTTGTATTGCAGAATCAATCCCTTGCTTATTTTTCTGTTGTGCATCATTTTTCTTGGTGCGCTTCGCCAAAAAAATCCCTCCTTCTGATTTTTATTATTAGAAGTGAGATGGAATTTATGCTTTCTTCAAATTCTTCCATAACGAAAAAAAGCAGACAGAATCAATTCTGTCTGCTTTTACCAAATAAAATACAAATTAATGACGGATTAAGTAGTCGAATGCACCGAGAGCAGCTGTTGCACCTGAACCCATGGAAATTATAATTTGCTTGTAAGCACTATCGGTACAATCTCCTGCTGCAAACACGCCTGGTACATTCGTTGCACCATGTTTATCGACAATAATTTGGCCGCGATCCATTTCAACTGTGCCTTCTAGCCATTCCGTGTTTGGCACAAGGCCAATTTGTACGAAAACACCTTCCAATTCAAGATGATGTTCTTCATTTGTTTCACGGTCAACATAAGTTAGACCATTGACTTTATCTGTACCTGTAATTTCCTTTGTAGCAGCATTTTTAATCACTTTTACATTTGGTAAGCTTTTCACGCGTTCTTGTAGAACAGAATCAGCTTTCAACTCAGGTGCAAACTCTAATACAGTGACATGATTTGCTATCCCTGCTAAATCAATAGCTGACTCAAGTCCAGAGTTCCCTCCACCGATTACGGCAACATTTTTACCTGCGAACAATGGTGCATCACAGTGTGTACAGTTGGCTACACCTTTTGTACGGAATTCTTCTTCGCCAGGTACGCCGACATTACGCCAACGTGCACCTGTTGCAATAATCGCTGTTTTACTCTTAAGTACAGCGCCATTTTTCAATTGTATATGGATCATATCGCCTTTTCTTTCGAGATGCTCAACAGATACAGAATCCATAATATCAACAGGATATTCTCTCACGTGTGCCTCTAACTGTGCTGCTAATTTTTCACCATCTGTTTCTTTGACTGAGATGAAGTTTTCAATTGTCGTTGTATCTAAAATTTGACCGCCGAAGCGTTCTGCAACAATCCCTGTCCGTACACCTTTACGGGCAGCATAAATAGCAGCGGATGCACCTGCAGGTCCTCCACCAATTACAAGTACATCAAACGGTTCTTTCTTTTCATAAATCGATGGATCTTCTTCACTACCAAGTTTAGCTAGAATTTCTTTAATCGTCATACGACCGCTTTCAAAGAATTCGCCATTTAAGTATACGGTCGGCACAGCCATGATGTCTTTACTCTCAACTTCATCTTTAAAAGCCTTACCTTCTATCATAGTATGTGAAATACCAGGATTAAGTAGGCTCATTAAATTTAATGCTTGTACAACTTCTGGACAATTATTACATGTCAAACTAACATATGTTTCAAATCGATATTCGCCTTGAATATTTTTAACTTGGTCAATAATCGACTGTTCAACTTTCGGTGGTCTACCACTAACTTGTAATAATGCCAAAACGAGAGATGTAAATTCATGGCCAAGAGGAAGACCAGCAAATACAATGCCGGTATCTTCCCCTGGTCGGTTGACACTAAAACTTGGTGTACGTTCTAATTGAACTCGTTCGTACTTAATTCGAGGCGACATACTAGCTAATTCTTCTACAAGCTCCATCATGTCTTGAGATACTTTATCAGAACCGACACTAACTTTAAGTAATACATCACCTTCGAGAAGTTTTAAATATTGTTCTAACTGCTGCTTAATATCTGCATCTAGCATTTATTGATCTCTCCTCAATTTGCCTTGCCTTCTTATAAACAAACGGTCATAGAGCTATTAGATTTTACCTACAAGGTCAAGACTAGGTTTTAATGTTTCTTCTCCTTCTTTCCATTTCGCAGGGCAAACTTCACCTGGATGGTTACGTACGTATTGTGCTGCTTTAATTTTATCAATTAATGTACTTGCATCACGTCCAATGCCGTCTGCGTTAATTTCTACTGCTTGGATTACACCATCTGGATCAATGATAAATGTACCGCGATCTGCTACTCCTTCTTCTTCTCGTAACACATCAAACATACGAATTAATTTATGAGAAGGGTCACCAATCATTGTATATGTAATTTTACTGATTGCTTCTGAATGATCATGCCATGCTTTATGAACAAAGTGAGTATCAGCTGAGCAAGAATAAACTTCACAACCTAGTTTTTTCAACTCATCATATTGTGCTTGTAAATCTTCTAGTTCAGTTGGGCATACAAATGTAAAGTCAGCTGGATAGAAGCAAAGAACACTCCATTTTCCTTTGAAATCTTCTTCTGTTACTTCTACGAAATCTCCATTTCGATAAGCTTGTAATGTAAATGGTTCAACTTGTTTTCCAATTAAAGACATTTGCAATTCCTCCTAAATATTTTTTTAAAATTATTATCTTCTAGAAATTATTATTATACAATTTCCACATTATAACAATAAAATTTTAATTAAATATTTGTCAAGATTTCTTGAACAAATTAAGCGTTTCACACTATTATTATCCATATTCATCATAGTTTAGTCAAATAAACGATTTATTTTAACAGCTTGTTAACACAATATAAGTATTTGACGATATTGCTTCATATCTTTCACTAAAAATAAACATTCTTTATAACGAACTAGGTAATTGAAAAACTTATTCATAATATAACCGTAAATGAAAAAGATCCATGCAGAATGACAAAATGGTGATATTTTTTTATTTGCAGGGTAAATTATAAATACACAAATGTTCAAGGGGGGAATAAAGGAATGGCAAGGTTAAAAAAAGATCCATCAAAGGCTGGAGTCAGTGCAGCAAGCGTAAAAGGAAATGCTGGTCCCGGTAAGGAACACGCCCATGTTGATAAAGTAAACAGTCAAAATAATCAATATAAAAAATAAATTAGGCCAGTTCAAGACTGGCCTTATACTTAATTGTAAACCGATTCGCAATTTTTGAAACCTTCTCGTATTTCTTCGATCACTGGGATACTTTTTCTTGCTGTCGGATCAAACATAACGCACGTAACAAGCGCTTCTGTTAATAATTCATTATGTTGATTGTAAATCACTTGTTTAAACTTAAAGCTCTTGTTCCCTAATTGAGCAGGGATTGTTTCGACCTTTAATCGATCACCAAGTAGAGCTTCTTTTTTAAAATCAATTTCAATACGTATAACAACCGTACCTAAATTGCGTTCCTTCATAGTTAAAAAGTTCATCCCAGATACTTCTTCAAACCAATTTTCTCTACCCTTTTCTAAATAATCTAGGTAAACTTTATTATTGACATGCCCCATTTCATCAATATCATGTTCAATTACTGTGATCATCGTTTTACCGATCATTTCAATCCCCCCATTGTAAAGTTTCAATTCCCCTTTGTCTTTCTTAAGGTATGACAGGCTGATTGTACCCATTCTTTTAATCAAAGCTCTCTCAGCAAATCACACCTAATATTATGATAGAGTGTTTCATATACTTTGCGCAAGAAAATTCGTTATTTTTTTACAAAAAATAGAGGCTTACCATCTCATCGATGATTAGCCTCTGATAAAAAGTTAATAGCATTTACATCATTAACTTTGATTATTCTGTTTGTTCATTCTCATCCATATTATCGGCATTTTCACCAGCTTTATTACCTAACGCTCCACCAGCCACAGCACCAGCGACAGTACCTAATGGACCAAAAACAGAACCGATTGCTGCTCCTGTAACAGCACCTGCGCCTGTTCCGACAGCTTCACTTACACTGTTATCTGTTTGATTTTGATTTCTTCTTTGACCTCTTCTTTGATCTCTTTCAGCCAACACCATCACATCCTCATTTATATTTGGTATGAACTAAGAACTAGCTCATCCAAGCCTTATGTTACCCAATCATACGCATTAAAATGTTGGTAAGTAATGACTCCTTAATGTCGATCCTCATACTTCAATAAGAATTGGAACAATCATTGGTTTTTTCTTTGTTTTTTCTTGTATAAATGTACGAAGCGACTTTTTAATTTGCTTTTTCATACCGTTCCATGAATATTTTTCTTGAGCTAGTATTTCCCCCGGGAAAACGTTTCGGGCTCAGCAAGAAGCCTACCATCATATTTACTCATCGTTAATACAATGATCAGCATCCCATCTTCGGAAATTTGCTTTCGATCACGCAAAACAAACTCCATATCCCCGATCTCTCCATCATCAACATACATATTGCCTATCGGAATTTTACCGTTTTTCCGCGCTATTCCGTTTTTAATTTCAACGACATCACCGTTTTGTAATATAAACGTATTTTCTTTTTCAACACCAACGGATTCAGCAAGTAAGCAATGATGATGTAACATTCGATATTCACCATGGATCGGAATAAAATATTTTGGTTTCATTAACGTTAACATTAATTTTAAATCTTCCTGATACCCGTGGCCAGATACATGCATACCTGACGTGCTACCAGTTCCGTAGATCACATTTGCTCCTAAAGCAAAAAAGTTATCAACGATGGCGGTAATATTTTTTTCATTGCCAGGAATCGGTCCGGCTGCAAAAATGACCGTATCTCCCGGCAAGACATCGACACCTCGAAATTCTCCTGTAGACAAACGGGATAGGGCAGCCAATGGTTCGCCTTGACTGCCTGTACATAGGATAACAACTTTTTCCGGTTCCAATTGACTTACTTCATTTCGATCGACAATCATATCTTCCGGTACACGTAAATATCCCTTTTCAATGGCGATTTCAACGACATTCCTCATCGTTCTCCCAAGTAAAACCAATTTTCGATTCGTTTTCTTTGTTGCATTTACAATTTGTTGAACACGACTGATATTTGATGCAAATGTAGATACGATAATTTTCTTTTTAGCTTTTAAAAAAGCGGCATTTAAGTGTTCTTCCACCATTTGTTCAGACGGTGTAAAACCAATACGTTCGGCATTCGTACTTTCCGACAAAAGAAGTAAAACACCTTCCTCACCAATTTGTGCCATTTTATGGATTTCTGGTCGTTCTTGATTAGTAGGCGTTAAATCAAATTTAAAATCTCCAGTATGTACAATATTTCCAACAGGCGTTTTAATCACAATACCTAAGCAATCCGGAATGCTGTGGTTTACCTTAAAAAAGGTGAAATTAAACGAACCGATTTGTATATTTGAATTAGGATGAATTTCATACAATGTACTTTCCCTTAATAAACGATGTTCTTTAAGTTTTAACTCGATTAACCCTAACGTAAAGCGGGTGGCATAAACTGGAACATTTATTTTTTTTAAAAAGTATGGAATCCCACCGATATGATCCTCATGTCCATGGGTTACAATTACCGCACGCACTCGTTTTCCATTTTCAATTAAATACGAAAAATCAGGAATAATTAAGTCAATCCCTAACAAACTCTCATCAGGGAATTTATTGCCGCAATCGATTACAATAATATCTTCACCATACTCTATAATATACATATTTTTACCAATTTCATTTAAGCCACCCAGTGCAAATACCGTTAAAGTTTCTCCTTTCTCTTCCACGGCATACAGCTCCTTTTGCTGTTTTTTCTTAGTATGTCCATCACAGTGAGCCGTACTACTATTTTTCCTTGTAATGCTAAGTAAATGGAAAATAAAAATTGAGGTTAAATAGAGGAACAATGAATAAATGTCTTATCTAGATAAAGGATAAGAAAGAGAATCATATTGAAACGTGGAATCAACAAGTTGATAAAAAAAAACAGCGACTGGTTCGCTGTTATAATGACCCCTACGGGATTCGAACCCGTGTTACCGCCGTGAAAGGGCGGTGTCTTAACCACTTGACCAAGGGGCCATAGTATGAAGATTGAAAATTGATTCAAAATTAATTATCAAAATCTTTTTCAACTACGGTCCGGACGGGACTCGAACCCGCGACCTCCTGCGTGACAGGCAGGCATTCTAACCAACTGAACTACCGGACCATTTTTATTATTAATAAGAAGAGTAGCGGCGGAGGGAATCGAACCCCCGACCTCACGGGTATGAACCGTACGCTCTAGCCAGCTGAGCTACGCCGCCATATTTTCTATATATTGGTGGAGCCTAGCGGGATCGAACCGCTGACCTCCTGCGTGCAAAGCAGGCGCTCTCCCAGCTGAGCTAAGGCCCCATCAATACAATTTTAAATTGAACAATACGGTATAAACGAAAGCGCGCCCGAGAGGAGTCGAACCCCTAACCTTTTGATCCGTAGTCAAACGCTCTATCCAATTGAGCTACGGGCGCAAATTCATATATTTATGGGGCGATCGATGGGAATCGAACCCACGAATGTCGGAGCCACAATCCGATGCGTTAACCACTTCGCCACGATCGCCATAACAAAATGGTGGAGGGGGACGGATTCGAACCGCCGAACCCAGAGGGAGCGGATTTACAGTCCGCCGCGTTTAGCCACTTCGCTACCCCTCCATAAAAAACTGGAAATTTATGGTGTAACGTGTTTGAACAACCGACGAATGTTATATTAACATAGTTAATATTCGTCGTCAACATCTTTTTCTATTATTTTTTTAAAATATATTTCAGATAAAATATAACAAGATGAAAATATGCACTTTATAATTGATCCAATGCCTGTTTTAAGTCTGCCCAAATATCTTTCCAATGTTCTAAACCTACTGAGAGGCGAATCAATTGATCGCGAATTCCAACCGCGTCTCTTTCTTCTTGAGAAAGCAATCCATGGGTCATCGTTGCAGGATGTTCAATTAACGTTTCTGTGTCTCCCAGGCTTACTGCTATTTTAATTAATTTTAACAAATTTAAAAAATGTTGGGCATCTTCTTTTGTACCCTCAATTTCAAAAGAAATCATCCCGCCACCAAGGGACATTTGCTTTTTGAAAATTTCATATTGAAATGCTTCCGGATCACCAGGATAATAAACGGCAGCGACTTTTGGATGATCTTTTAACAGTGAAAATATTTTCTCTGCATTTTGTGAATGCTGCTCCATTCGAACAGGTAATGTTCTTAACCCCCTTAATAATAACCAAGCATCAAACGGAGATAAAACGCCACCAATATCTTTTAATGTGGTCATTGTTACTTGATTTAAAAATTCCGCTTTTCCGACAACAAGTCCAGCAATTACATCACCATGACCGCCAATATATTTTGTCGCACTATGAATAACGACATCGCATCCCAACTCTAGCGGTCGCTGTAAATACGGTGTAGCAAATGTATTATCAACAATAACAGGTAATTGATGTTTACTGCTAACTTCGGCAACCATTTGTAAATCAATTAGTTTCATCGTTGGATTAATCGGGGTTTCCACGTATATACATCTTGTCTCTGGACGAATTAATGATTCAATTTGTTCTCTCGTTTCCATTGTTGAAATATCGAACTGAATTTTATATTTTTCTTTCAACAAATTGAACAGACTAAATGTACCCCCATATAATCCTGCAGAACATATGATATGATCCCCCGTTTTTGTAAGTGCAATTAATATACTTGCAATTGCAGCCATACCAGAACTAAAAGCCAGTCCTTTTTCTCCCCCTTCTAAAGCAGCAATCCGCTCCTCTAAAACACTGACGGTCGGATTACCTAAACGTGTATAAATATACCCATTTTCTTTTCCAGAAAATCTCCTTTCCCCTTGTTCAGCTGTTTCAAAAGCATATGTTGATGTTTGAAAAATAGGTACCGATAAACTGCCTAACATTCCTTTCGCATCATATCCATCATGAACAACAGAAGTATCAAATAATTTATCATCTTGAGACATCATTTCTCCTCCATTAAATTTATTTTTCAAAACGAAACTGTTTACTTGATAATGAAACCCCTTTCAAAATATGTTTATTCCTTACTTTTACTTTATATTCGGAAGAAGTAATCGTAAAAATGACTGCACAAAGCAGATGCAATTTGATATGCTATATTTTAGTAAACCTGATAATTTTCACGTTAACATTATGGTCTAGGGGGGATAAAATGTATCAATTACGCGGACATCATCTCTTTTGTCTTGTCGGATTTCGTGGAATGGGTTATTCAAAAGAATATATTGAAAATATGACCTATATGCATCGAAACATACGTGAAAACCCCAACACGTGGATTGAAATTGTTGATGGTCCAGATCAATTATGTGAAAAATACCCAAACTCGGGTAAATATCATTGTGAAGATCAACATATTTACAAACGTGACCATGAAATTTTAGAAAAATTAAGGTTGAAAATTGGGCAAGACGTACAATGGAAAGAAATTGAAGAACGAATCCGCAGGTTTGTCGTACCAAAAGATATACAGCATATTTGCCAAACCTGCTCTTGGCGCTCATTTGGCGTTTGTGAAGAAGGTATACAAGATATTCTCGATCATAAAGGTTTAAGAAAAGTAGAGTTTAAATAAATATTTTTTGAAAATTTCCAAAACAGTTTAATTAAAAATCAAAATATACTATCATATAAAGATAGATCGTTTATAAATGAAGGAGGGATTTTATGAAAGCCATTCAAATGTCTTCTTTTGGTGGAGCTGAAGTTTTAAAGTATGTGGATGTTGAAGAACCTGTACCTAATGAAAACGAAGTCCGGGTAAAATTGTACTATGCCGGTGTCAATCCAGCCGAAACGTATATCCGGCAAGGAGGATATGCCTTTTTCGAACCTGAGTTACCGTATATACCCGGTTTTGATGGTGCAGGTATAGTAGATGCCATCGGTCCTGGGGTAACGCGCTTAAAACCAGGGGATCGTGTATTTGTTGCATCAACCTTAGCTAGAAGAAAAACAGGTACATATGCGGAAAAAGTTGTTTGTGATGTAGATGCGGTCTATCTTTTACCAGAATCCATTAGCTTTGAACAAGGAGCTGCTTTGGGAATACCAGCAACTGCAGCCTATCGAGCTCTATTCCACCGCGCTCGGATAAAACCTGGTGAAACCGTATTGATTCACGGGGCATCTGGTGGTGTCGGTCTCTTGGCTGTCCAACTCGCAAAATATATTGGCGCGAACGTCATTGGAACTGCTGGTACAGAAGAAGGGATAGAATTAGTCAAACAGTCCGGTGCTGATATTGTGTTAAATCATAGTGTAGCAAATTATTTAGACACCCTTCCTTCTCTGACCCATTTTAAAGGAATTGATGTCATTTTAGAGATGTTAGCGAATGTCAACTTAGAACAAGATTTTACATATCTTAACAAATTCGGGAGAATCGTTGTCGTTGGCAACCGTGGTTCCCTTGATTTTAACCCTCGACTCACCATGGCAAAAGAAGCAGATATCCTTGGTATGGCAGTTTGGAATGCTCCGGTACATGAATATAATGAAAGTTTAGTAGCAATTGAAGCTGCTTTAAAAAATGGTGGACTGAAGCCTATTGTTGGCAAAATCATCCCATTAAAGGAAGCCTCAAGGGCTCATATAGAAATTATTGAAAGTAAAGCAAAAGGCAAAATGGTATTAGAAATTACGAAATCATAACCATTACGAACAGAAGAAAACGAGCGCTTCTTTTGTAAAATGATCAATCATAACTGAACTAACAAATCCCCATCGATATAGATGGGGATGAATATCTCCTCTTATTTCACCAAATAAGGCTGGTATTTTTTTGACACTAATTTTTATTCATTTGCCGAAACGATGGGTCCCTTTACTTCATACACTAACCAACTAGAACCATTTATTTGATTTGATACATCAACAATTTTTGCATGAACGCGATCATGCTCTTCTCCAGTTAGCATGGTTGGACGAAAATCGTTTCGATGCGTTGTTGAGGAAATGGAGAACGGCACGATATCAATCTCTTTTTTATTGGATAATTTTCCATTTTCAAAATAAAATTTTTGTTGAAATACAAATGTATCTTTATCACTTGGATTTTTATTACCACCGAACATGAAATTCCCTAAACTATAAACAATAAATTTATCATTATATTCCTCAATGCCTTGAACAACATGCGGATGATGGCCTAAAACTAAATCGGCACCGCTATCAATCGTAAATCGGGCCAATGTTTGTTGTGCTTTAGTAGGAACATATTGACGTTCTATCCCCCAATGGAAGTGTACAATTGTTAACTGAACACCTTGATTTCGTAAACTTTGAATATCCTTCTCTATTTGATTACGAATCTCTTGGGTATCTGACCATCCTTCATATCCTAATGCACCAACTTTAATACCATTGATCGTATCTATATATTTACGATCATACCCAAAGTAACCAATATTTTCCTTTTCCAAATTGGCCATCGTATCTTGATAGCCTTGTTCTAAATAGTCATAAATATGATTATTCGCAAGGTTAACCGCTTCAATTCCTGCCATTGTTAAAATTTTGGCATATTCAGGATTACCTTTAAATCGGAATTTCTTTTGTGCCTTTTGTGTTGATGTCGTTAATGTCGTTTCTAAGTTGACCGTTGAAAAATCATCATTTTTAAAAATATCATTTAAACCACCAACAAAATGTTCTAATCCTTTTGTATCTGCTTCATGTACAAACGAACCAGTGTAACCATAATCTTCATCATAGCCAAGGGTAAAATCTCCAGCTGCACTTACGGTAATTGTTTCAATTTTTCGTTCAGGTACTTCTTTTTTCACAACAGCTAAAACAGACTTGTTAACATGCATTTCGACATTTCCAATGGGCTTCGTTTCTTTAATAGATTGCCATAAAAGAATTCCGCCACCGCCCACAACAAACAATACCGTTAATAGAGATAGGGTTATATAAACTTTTTGCCTTTTCTTTTTTGCTTGTTGTTGTTTCTTTCTGCGCCGCAGCCCTTCTTTCTCATCCTGAATATTCAATCCGTTACCTCCCTCAACAACAAATCAGTATAAATGACCTATAAATATATAAAAATAGGATAATAGCATTAAGATTATATAACAACAATCGTTACTTTTGAAATAAAATTTTAATATTTTCCTTCACTATGTCATCAATACCCAATATGTCTTATCTTTTAAAAAGCCCAAAGCTTGTTTTGCTTTGGGTGTGTTCGTGACAATGTTATTGAATGGAAGCTTCATAAATGGCTAGAACTGCTTTTTCTAATGTTTCATTAAATTCTTTATCTGTTTGATGAACATTTAAACCTTCTGTTAATGCACGGGAGAAACTCGCAATTATTCCTTTATTTCGAGCAAGAATTTCATTCGCTTCATCACGGCTATACCCCCCAGATAAAGCAACGATTCGGACAACTCGTGGGTCTTCTAATAAATCTTTAAAGAAGTTATCTTCACTTGGTAAAGATAGTTTAAACATCACTTTTGCATCTTGATCAAGTTCTGCTAAATGGTGAAAGAATTCCTCTTTCATTATTTTTTCTGATTTCGCTTTATCTGGACTATAAATATCAATTTCCGGTTCAATAATGGGAACAAGACCTGCAGCCATAATTTGCTTTGCTATTTCAAATTGTTGTTCAACAATCTTCTTAATCCCAACAGGATTAGCCTCTTTTATAACCGAACGCATCTTAGTACCGAAAATGCGATGTTCTTTTGCCCTTTTCAATAAATCTTCTAAATGAGGAATTGGTTTCATTAATTGAACACCATCTTTTAGTTCATCTAATCCTTTGTCTACTTTTAAAAACGGGACAATCCCTTTTTTCTCCCATAAGTAATCTGCTGTATAACGATCATCAATTTTACGTTCCATTGTATTTTCAAATAAAATTGCACCTAAAATATATTTTGAATCAAAAGCAGGACTTTTCATGATCCGCGTTCTCATTTCATGTACTAAATTAAACATTTCTTCATCTGTAGAATATCGATCTTCCGAAATGCCGTAATTTCGTAAAGCTTTCGGTGTGCTTCCTCCACTTTGGTCAAGGGCCGCAATAAATCCTTTGCCTGATTGGATGCGTTGCAATTGTTCTTTGTTCATAAACAGCTCTCCTTTCACTTTATGATCTAGTACAACTCTATTATATCGGATAAGTAAAACTTTTCCAAAAATTCATTATAATACATTCAATCTATCTATAAACATATCCAAAAACAGTTGACATTTTTACAAAAATTACTTATTCTTATTTCAATTAAATAATTTCATATTTTCAGTATTCTTATCAAGAGAGGTGGAGGGACTGGCCCAACGAAGCCTCGGCAGCGGACTTTTATAGTACTGTGCCAAATCCAGAAAGCAATGATTGCTTGAAGATAAGAAGAGATGAATCCAATTTATGTTGAATACTAACCTCTTCTTATTTTTAAGAAGAGGTTTTTTATTATATTAATTCATGAAAGAGGGTATGAAAATGGCACTCAAAACATCGATTAAAGCTCCTTTTTATGCGGATCATGTTGGTAGTTTCTTAAGGACTAAGGTGATAAAAGAGGCTAGGAAAGCATTCCAAAATGGTGATATCAGCCAAAATAAGCTAACAGCCATTGAGGATGAAGAAATTGAAAAGCTTGTGCAAAAACAAATTGAACTTGGCCTAAAATCAATTACAGATGGCGAATTTCGACGGGAATATTGGCATTTAGATTTTCTTGCTGGATTAAAAGGAGTTGATTGGTTTGAAGCTGAGTATGTGAATCGCTTCAAAGGTCCAAGTCCTAAAAATAAGGCAATTAAAATAGTGGATAAAATTGATTTTGATAACCATTATATGATTGAGCATTTTCAATTTTTAAAAGAAACCGTTGAAAAACATGGTGATGGGACACAAGTAGCAAAGTTTTCCATTCCAAGTCCAAATATGTTAATTGGACGATTCCAATCCGATGAATACTATCAAGGTGATCTCGAAACCCTTATAGAAGATACAATCGTTGCTTATCAAAAAGCCATTCAAGCATTTTATGACGCTGGGTGTCGATATCTACAATTAGACGATACGTCTTGGAGCGATTTTGTTGACGAAAATCGCATTAAGCTCGTGAAGGAACGATATGGTACAGAAGTGAATGAAATTATAGCTTCAAGAGTTCATGCAATAAATGGTGCTGTTAGCGAAAAGCCTGATGATTTAGTGATAACCATGCATATATGTCGCGGTAACTTCCAATCAACTTATTTTGCTGAAGGCAGTTATGAAAATATTTCAGACACGATCTTTACAGACTTAGACATTGACGGTCTGTTCTTAGAATACGATGATGAACGTTCAGGTGATTTTAAACCATTAAGGAGCTTTAAACGTAAAAATCAGAAAGTCGTACTCGGTTTACTTACATCCAAATTCCCTGATCTGGAAGATGCAGACTATATACGAAATAGAATAAATGAAGCGAGTCAATTTATACCTTTGGAAAATTTAGCGATTAGCCCACAATGTGGATTCTCTAGTACAGAAGAAGGGAACCTTTTAACGGAAGAAGAACAATGGAATAAAATTAAACACTTAATCCAAATTGCTGAAAGCGTATGGGGAAACTCTTAAAGAGGCTTGGGGACACCATTAACGTGTCCCCTACATTTTTTTGCGTTATGGACGTGTTAAGAACAGTTTCCTCGAAAGTAAATGAATAAAAGTACGTTCATGGACGTTATGAAAACAGTTTTTTCCCAAGTAAACCGAAAAAAATGTGTTCATCCACTCGATATAAACAGTTTTTCTCAAGTAAACTGAAAAAAAGTGCGTTCATAGACGTTATGAAAACAGTTTTTTCCTAAGTGAACCGAAAAAAATGTGTTCATGGTCGTCATGAAAACAGTTTTTTCCTAAGTAAACCGAAAAAAATGCGTTCACCCACTCGATGAAAACAGTTTTTCCCAAGTGAACTGAAAAAAGTGCGTTCATCCACTCGATGAAAACAGTTTTTCTCAAATAAACTGAAAAAAGTGCGCTCACTCACTCTATGAAAACAGTTTTTTCCAAAGTAAACCGAAAAAAATGCGTTCATCTCCGCGATGAAATCAGTTATCCCCCAAGTTAACCGAAAAAAATGCGTTCATAGACGTCATGAAAACCTTTCTCTCGCAGATAAGCAGATCAATCGTAAAAAAAGTGTTCGGAGAAGTATAACTCCCTATAGATTATTGTGGAAGATAACAGGACAAAACGCACCTAAGAACTACTCCTCAATATAATTTAGAATTATCATATTTGGCCTAACTATTTTTTAATTCTACTAGAATCTCTTTCATTTGATCGAAAAAGCTTGGATTTCGCCAAATCGTAATACCTTTTAATTCTCCATATTTTTCAATTAATTTTTTCACGGCACGATAACCGATATAATAGGCTAACCTTGTATAACCAAAGCGTTTCCCTCCGCTAATCGAAAACCATTCATAATATATATGTTCATGAGAGTATTTTTCCAGATCTTCCAAAAACGCATTCAAAATTAACTTGAAATTATTTATTGCAAAATTTAACCACTCATCCCCATTTTCATCATAAGAAAAATATACGGATGTTTTTGCTTTCGAAACTTGCTTAGAAAAATATGTAGCACACCCCTCTTCTAGTAACATCGTGTATGGATGATACCATTGGACAGAGTACCAGTCCATCCTCTCCTGGTAAGAAAATATTCGGTGAAGGACATGGCCGAATTCATGAGCAATAATCACTTTTAAATGTTCAGCATTAGGTGATAATTTTTCTACACAAAATGTAACTTCCGGAATAATTTCTCGCTGGCAAAAGGCATTCGATCCAAACATCCCTACAATAATATGAACATCCTTTTCAAATTGAACATTATATTTCTTCTGATAACTCTTGGCAATTTCCTGTATATATTTTTCTATGTTTTTAGAAATCTCACTAATATCATTTAAATTATACCTTTGATGAGCAACTTTTATTTTGTCATCCGGGTTTTTACAATGATATAGAAAATATTCACGAAAATGTGGAGCAAATGTTTTCTGATAAGTTTTTAAAAATTCCTCTGTCGGTTCGTAATAATTGATAAAATAAGGAACTGTATTATAAATATTCATTTTACCTCCCCATTATATCCCTTCTATTGTTTCACCACATTTTTTCCTTTTTCCAATGCAGTTGTCATTAAAGAACTACATCTTACCTATTCCATAGAGGACTAGTGAAAAAACCAAGCTAATAATGGAAAGCCAAGCAATCGGAACTGCAATTCCCATGCTTCTTTTATATTCGATAAAAGCAATTAATAAACCTAAGAACGATAATATCAACCAAATTGGAGTAAACATAATATCCGCGATTTGTAAAGGTAATATTGTATAAAAACCGGCAAAATAAAGAAGCCAATTTAAAACCAATAAGATGCAGATCACATAGGAACACTTATACGGCCTTCCAGTTGAACTAGGCCTTTTCCTCATCTTAATGGCCAGAATTGTGATAGAAACAAAAAAAATAATGAGAATGAACGAGAACAACGTCAGATATCCCCCTAAAACGAAAATTTAAATCGTCAACTCATTTTCTTCCTTTATTTCCAATGCACTTTTAAATAATGCTTGAAGGACGGCAGCAAATACTGCGATGACAAGGGATGTAAAAATAATAGTAATTCCAGCAAGGAATATTCCTGGATGTAGAACATTTAATAACAGCAATCCTGTGCTCCCGACAACATATAAAATGCTGATAGTCACTGCGCATCGCTTGATTATTTGTAGTGATTGAAGCGCTAATTGTGAAAAAGCATTTTTTATTTCTATGTATTTCAATAATTTGTAAGCTTGAAAAAGAGCGATATAAAATGGGATGACTGTGACATACATACCAAATAAAATTGGATAGCGTAAATATGCATATTCAGGATTCGTTTTTGCCGTATATCTCGCTAATTCAGCCAATCCGATACAGAGGGCAAACATAATTACTCCAAGCAAGATGATCGCTGATTTTAAAAATAAAATTTTTCCCTTTTCCATACCAACACCCCTCTTTTTTTACCAACCATTATAAGCTGTTTTTTATTGATTTTCAATAAATTTTTATTGATTTTAATAAAATTCACAAAAAAATACCAGTCCTTTACGGATTAGTATTACGATAATTTTCTATTCCATTTTTTTGTATTCATCATACTAAATATTGTAAAATGATGAATGTGTTTATTTTTTTAACTATTCTGAAAAGGAAGTTGATTATTGATGATGGAAACGATTTTACATACTATTTTTAATGCCATTATTCCTTTATCTATCCCCGTTATTGCAGGCGCTGTACTCGTATATTTTCAAAACATAAATATTAAACCGATATTAACACTTGTGCTCTATTTTTTAACACCCATGTTAATTTTTGACACAATATTAAAAGCAGACATTGTGTTTCAAGATGTTTTTTTGACTTTTGTTTACTCTACCCTTTACATTATTCTTATGTGGTTAGTGGCAAAGATGGCTAGTAAACTATTAAAACTTCCAGAACCGGAAACGGCAGGATTGACTCTAATTGCTACATTTACAAATAGTGTCAATTACGGTTTACCGCTGGTCCTTTTAACTTTAGGACAACTTGGCTTAGAAAAAGCCGCCATATATGTTATCTTACAAACAATATTAATCAATACCATTGGTGTTTATTTTGCTGCCCGTTCACATTTTTCAGCAAAAAATGCGTTCACAACCATATTTAAACTTCCTGCTATATATGCAACTCTTTTTGCTTTCCCTTTTAACATCTTCGAATGGCAACTTCCAAGAGGGATTACAATTGGAATTGAGATGGTTGCAGATAGCTATTCACCAATCGTCTTATGCCTATTAGGTGCTCAAATGATGAGAGTAACACGTTCCAGTTTAAAAAAACATGTTCAAATCACTTTTTATGCCGGTTTTTGTATTCGAACATTAATTGCACCATTTATCGCGTTTTTCATACTCACTTTACTAAATATCCAAGGAACTATTGCCTCTGTCTTATTTATTTTATCTTGTATGCCGGTTGCGGTGAATGCTGCAATACTTGCTGAAAAGTTTGATGCTTCACCACTTGCCGTCTCGAAAACAATTTTCTGGACAACTTTAGCTTCCTTTATTGTTTTACCAATATGTATGGTGATTATCTCCTAAACAATTATCAATTGAAAAATCTTTACCTCCAAAACTGCTATATCATTTAAATGAAGTTACTGATACCAACAATAAACTCATAGATAAAATAACCAGCAAAACCGATTAAAATGAACCCGGCAATTATAGAAATAGACTTAATCAATGTACGGCTCATGATTTTTCTCGTGTAAGTTAAAATCGTCAATAAACCGATATCATGAATGACGATCCCTGTCAAAACACCTGTTGCAAGAAGGAAAAATAACATTGGCTCTTTATGATCATAAGAATTCGTTAATACAGTGCCGAAAACACTTAACCAAAATGCAATATTTCCAGGAGAAATCGCAACTAAAAATCCATTCCGATAAGAGGAGATAAGAGACTTTTTAGGCTTTTCACCTAATGGTGTGATATCTTTATCGGCATTCTTAATGGAATCTAAACCAATGAACAATAAAAAAATAGCACCGACTAGCCACATTGGTACTTGGATAAATGGTTGTTGAAGAATGGATGCGAAACCTAAATAAAGAGCAGCAATTAAAATGAAATCAACCGTCATGCCACCTAAGCCGACAGCCCAACCATGCAAAAAACCATTTTTTAAACCTTGCTTAGACATTTCTACCGTAATCGTACCTACTGGCATTGCAATGGCTAATCCGACTAATACATATGTAAAAAATAATCCCATAACCTATCCCCTATCCATTTTTATTGTTTAAATATTGATAATTATACAATATTAATTTTAAAATTTAATCAGTACCTAATCAAAATAAATTAGCGATTGCCAACCTAGACAATCGCAACTAGTCAAATAAGTAAGTATATAAATCAAACATATTTTTTCTACAATTTTTTCACCATGACATAATGGGGGATACCATCTTCAATAAATTCATCCGATGCTGTTTTATAACCTAACTTAAGATAAAAACCTTCTGCATGTGTTTGGCCATGTAATTTAACTTTTGTCACTCCTTTTTCTTTTGCTATTTTTTCTAAGGCTTGTACAATTATTTTACCGATTCCTAAATTACGATATGGCTTTAATATACAAATCCTTTCTAATTTACCTACGCCGTCAACCACTCTAAGCCGTCCTGTCCCAACTGGTGTCCCACTAAAATAAACAAGAAGATGTTCACATCTTCCATTCAATTGATCAAATTCGTCAAATTCATCTTCCAATGGAACATTCTGTTCTTTTACAAACACTTCTTCCCGTATGGCAAATGCTTTTTGCAAATCTGAATCATGCTCAATTCTTCGGTATTCCATTTGACATTCCTCTCTTCTGTTTTTATAAAATAATCTTGACAAAATATTCTATTAAAGTAAATCCTTATTGACAAATTTTAACAAAGCATATCATTACTTCTATTCAACTGTATAAGCAGAAAAACGTTCGTAAATAATAAATTAGGATAGAAAATAAAAAGGATACGATCCAAATTCTTGACCATATGATTGTCGATCAAAAACATCAGACATTACTCACTTCTATTAAAGAACAATTACACGAACAATATCGCCAATCCGAACAGATTGCCTATTTACACGGTGATGAGCGTTTGGACGCGGCCATTGCCATCACAAAAAACTTAAATGAAATCAGTCAAAATGTGCAACAATTAGAAAATCACTTACTTATGGATTATGAGGAATCAACGGGAAACAATATAGAGGCATATGAACAACTAGCTTATGAAGAACAACTCGAACAAGAAGAAACCTATCATGATAAGATTGACTATTTAAGTGCAGTTAAAATTAGGAAAAACTTAAATCGAATGAACGGTATCTTACTTAGCATCAATCCATAATAGGAGAGGAGCAAGATAATGGCCTATATTATCACTTCCCCTTGTATCGGGGAAAAAGCTGCAGACTGTGTTGATGTTTGTCCTGTTGATTGTATTGCTGAAGGTGATGACCAGTTTTTTATCGATCCAGATATTTGTATTGACTGTGGCGCCTGTGAAGCCGTTTGTCCCGTTCAAGCAATCTATTACGAAGAAGATGTTCCCCCTGAAGAAACAGAATATATTCAAAAAGCAATTGAATTTTATAAAACATATGAAGGATAAGTTCAATAATCAGCTTAGAGGCTGACCCTTTCAATCAGCCTCCATCCTTAAATAACCGTTTCTTCTTCCAACCTCCCCACTGGAAATAAGCATAGGCAAAGAAACTACTAATTACAAAACTAATACCGACTCCAACAGCGATTCCATTTTGACCCATTAAACTTGAACAGATATAAGACAACGGATATCTTAACAACCAAAATGAAATAATGTTTAACACTAATACTTGATACATCGCTCCAGATCCTCTTACAATTCCATTTAAAATAAAGTTAAGACCGATAAATGGATAGAAATAGGCAATGATTTTTAAGTAATCCGTTCCAAATTGAATCGCTTCCGTTTCATTTAAAAAGAGTCGTGTCAAAAATTCAGCAAAGATAAAGACTACAGTCGCAACCGTCACCATGATGAAAAAATTATAGATTGCCCCATAAATTGCAATTTGCCTTACCCGATCCCACCGATGGACAGCGATATTTTGTCCGACCATCGCATTCACTGCCGTTCCTAAGGCAGTTGCCGGAAGTATAATTAAACTATCTATCCTTTGTGATGCACCATACCCAGCAACAACTGCACCACCAAAGGAGTTTACAACAGATAAGATGGCCATTACTCCAGCATGGATTACCATCATTTGCAGACCTGCAGGTATCCCTAATTTAAAGATCAGCCATACTTCTTCCCATTTCGGTCGTCTCGGTATGGTAAATGGAATCATTTCTTTACGAAGGGTATAAATGAATGCAAGTAAAAAGGCAGTCCCTTGTGAGATGACCGTTGCCCATGCTGCACCAGCAATTCCCCAATCAAATCCGGCAATAAAGATCGGATCTAATATTGTATTTAAGACAACTGCAATAAAGACAAATCGAAGAGGTGTTTTACTATCCCCTAACGACCGAAGTGCAGTGCCGATAAAATTATAACCCATTAGTAATAAAATACCGAAAAAGTTAATCTGTAAGTAGATGTTTGCTCCATTAAGCATCTCATGAGGCGTATTTAAAAAATTTAATATATTTTTAGAAAAGATTACACCGAAAACTCCCAGTAATAATGCAAGTAAGGATAAAATCACTACAAAGGCATTCACATAATGGACCAATCCTTGTTGGTCTTCCTTCCCTTTTAGCTGAGATAAAATTGTTAATGTTGCATTATTAATGCCAATAATAAAGGCTAACACAGTAACAATGACAGTAGATGAAATAGTGACAGCACCTAAAGCTTTATCACCAATTAAATTTCCAATCCATAAACTATCAATCAATTGATAGGAAACTTGTAATATGTTCGTTAAAATAATCGGACCAGCAAAATTTATCATCTGCTTGCGAATGGATCCTTTTGTAAAATCCTGTTGTGTCAAACGAAATGACAGCTCCTTTTCAAAAAATGTTAGTACATTTCCCTTTTAGTTTAGCATACTAATCTTAGTAATAAACGATTTTAGCTTTTTAATGCAAGTTATTCCATCTTTATGTTTATAAATAATAATAAGTTTTGATAAAGCCGATATAGAATGACACATTTGTTGGAGGGATATAAATGGCCCAAACGGGTACTATTGTTGACCATTCATTAAATCTCATTAAAGAAGATGATACATTTCTGCCCCATTTAACAGGGAGTAATCGCGAAAAAGCTTTTCATTCATTAGCCGCTATTCTTTCTACCCCAAATCATATACATAAATCTTTTCTACGTATTGCTCGAGAAAGTGGAGAAGTTGTGCGAATACTTGCCTTTCGGGTGCAACATAATGATACACTAGGACCATATAAAGGCGGCATCCGTTTCCATGAAGAAGTTGATGAAGAAGAAGTAATCAACCTTGCTGCTTTAATGACGTTAAAAAATGCTTTACATGATGTACCATTTGGTGGCGGAAAAGGTGGCATTGTCATCAATCCAAGAAATTTTTCAGAACGAGAACTACATTTAATTTGTGAAAAATATGTTCGTTATTTTAACGGGATTATCGGACCAGATAAAGATATCCCGGCACCGGATGTAGGAACAAGTGAGCGGGAAATGGACTGGATGATGGCTGAATATAAAAGTATTAACCCTGGAAAACCATATTTAGGTAGTTTCACCGGAAAAAGTGTCGGTAACGGTGGTTCATTAGGTAGAAGAGAAGCAACGGGGAAAGGTGTGTATTTTACTTTACGTTATTTAATTCACAATTACTTAAATAAAAACATTGATGCATTTAATAAAACCGAACATCCTTATGCGAAAACATTACTTAATTACAAAGATAAAACCCCATTGAAACTTGCCATTCAAGGCTTTGGTAATGTGGGTTCCGTTGCAGCATTAGAAGCTTATATTTGCCAAAATTTACAAAATAAAGTCGTCGCTGTAAGTGATCGTAATGTTACATTGTACAATGCTAACGGCCTAGATATCCCAGCACTTGTACGTTTTACCGCACAAAATAGAGGTGATTTACCAACAACAAAGGAACAATTAGTAAAGGAAAACATCGAAGCTGAAATTTATGATCATAAGCATATTTTATACATAGATGTCGATGTGCTTATTTTAGCAGCTTTAGCAGATCAAATTCATCAAGATAATGTCGCACAAGTACAAGCAAAATTAATTGTTGAAGGAGCAAATGCGCCTATTACCGCTGAAGCAGATCAATACTTGAATGATCGAGGTGTTGTCATCTTACCAGATGTTTTATCGAATGCTGGCGGTGTCATTGTTTCCTACCTTGAATGGTTACAAGGAAGGGAAACACAGTATTATAGTGAAGAAGAAGTTTACAAACAATTATATGAAAAGATGCAAGCGACCTTTGATCGCATTTACCCCCAATATTTTAATGATCGATATTCATTACGAGAACAATGTTATATCCAAGCTGTTAAAAAATTATGCACAACTTTATACCGTCAAGGAAAACTATATTAAAAAAATATCTGGGGCTGCCTAACAGTCCCAGTTTCATTTTTCTTTCCTTTTTTCATTTACAATTTTCCTCTTGTCTCGTAATCTTACTGCCCTTTCAGGATCATCGGTAATGATCGCTTTCACATTTAAATCAAGTAATCGTGTAATTTCATTTGGATCATTGACAGTCCAGACACGGATTTTTTCATATATATGTTGCAGATGTTCTGGATGATTTTCTTTCCATTTCTTCCAAACATATTGTAATACTTCAATTGGTACATCCACTTGCGAATGATGAAGCAAATGGGAAATTTGTTCATATAATTTTGTATCGGGGATGACGATATGTTTATGAAGGTGGAGCGCTTCTAAATCAAGTGTGCTTAAATGATCTTCAGGAAGGGATATCCCTTCGTTCAATAACCAAGCAATGTTTGCTTCTTGTTCCATTTGTTTTATCCTAATTAATGTTGGTAAGTGAAAGGAGGAATAAATCACCTTTTTATCAGAGGCAAATTGATCAACGATTTGCAAAACCTTTTCTTCAATCCTATCATAGGGGATCATAGAAGTTTTTAATTCGATGTTTAATTCAATTGGGTATGGCGCAATCAGTTCAAGTACTTCTTGTAAAGTTGGTACCTTTTCGTGATCCCAGTTTTTTTCATACTTATTAAAATGACAAAATCGACTTCCTGCACTGACTTTACGAATTTCAGCCAATGTTAAATCTTTGATCCAGCCGCTTCCACTCGTTGTCCGATCTAAAGTTTCATCATGAATGACAACGACTTCCCCATCTTTCGTTACGTGGACATCTAATTCTAATCCATCGACACCTATTTCGATAGCTTTTTTAAAACTTAATAACGTATTTTCGGGATAAGTACCTTTAGCACCACGATGACCAAAAATTTTTGTCATATCCATCCTCTCCTTATAGACAAAACATAATCGGTAAGTTCACTTTTACCTCATGATTCATCATCCAGCCTATTTCTATTTAACCATTTTCATTTGCACAGAAACAACGAACATTACCATTTTTTAAAAAACTTTTACATTAATATGTTTGTTGAATAAACTGAAAGTGTAGTAGGATTTCAAACATTCCTGAAACGAAAAGGATTTTTTGAAAAAACTACGATTTGAAAGTTTTAAGTGGTAATATTGGACAATGATCTCCCATGCATCCCATTTTTTGCTTGATCTAACCCAATAAAACATCATATACATTTTATTTTGGTAAATGAGCTTTTTCACACCTCAAATTAAATTTCCACCCCCTTCCCCCTATCAAAAAATAAGCGATTATTACAATTATACGAGAACGTTTAAAATTAATAACAGTGTCAATAATTGTGATAACTATTCCCTTTCGAGGTGAATTGTTATGAACTCCAATACATATTATTTCGAATTAGCAACATTACTTTATGATCATTTTGGCATCGATCTTTATCAAAAAGTTTTTCATGGAAAATATTATTTAACCGTGCACGACTATTTGATCGGCGTCAGTTGTACAGATCAAATAAAAAATATATTAACATTATTTCAAAGTCTGCCAAACAAGCAGGAAGTCATATTGTTTCTTGAAGCTGCCATTTGCCGAATTATCCAGAATACAACAGAAGGAGAGAATAATTCCGATACATTTTATAAATATCGTTTAAAAAAGACTTAAGCATTTCATCCATCTCCTTTCCTCAAAAAATTTTATTTTTTATTAACCCTTTTTTGGAAATTTCATCATAACAAAGATGAAGGGAAGGAGGTGAAAGAAATTGGCAAATGCAAACCACGTTGACACGAATATCCGCTTAATTTATGCGGCAGGAATTGATCAAGAAGGAAATCCTGTATTTAAAAGGAAAAGTTATAACAATGTGAAGACAACGAGTACAGCAGACGAAATTTTTCAGGCTGCACAAGCGATTGCAAGTCTTTGTCAGTTACCTCTTTACAAAATTGAACGAGATGACAAATCGGAAATTAACGAATAATATCCATCGTTAAATTGAGGAGGTGAATGCAATGGAAGTGACTTTAGAATTAGTATTTATTACTTCGGATGATAGAAACGTTCGACTATCCGTTAATAATCCAAAGGAAGATTTAGATGGGGATACCATAAAAGAAGCAATGGAACAAATTGTTGCAGCTAATATTTTTGAAACTTCAACTGGCGCCTCTTTTGTTGCTGTGAAAGAAGCGCGTAAAATACAGCGCGGTGTTGAAGTGATTAAATTTGAATAGTTGATCGTTGACATAATCTAAGAGGCTGTTCCTATAAGTTGGCCAGCCTCTTCAACGATCCACTTCTTAATAGGAGGGAAATAAATGACGGAGTTGTACGCTTTGATTGGAGAAGTTGGTTTTCCAATTGTCGTTACCTTAATTTTACTTTATCGGGTAGAGACGAAATTGGACCAAGTCATCCAATCCATCGACAAACTGCCAGAAAAATTACGTAACACTAACCTAGTAAACTACTAATAAAGCCATAGTATAAATATATTATTCTTCATAAATAGTTTGTAAATCTATTTATTAATAAACCCTTGTCCATTACATCCCAATCTATTTTCACATAGTATATAGAAACGTAGATAAAGGGGTGAAAGATATGGGTAAAAAAAGAAGAACAACGAATGGAAATCGATGTTTTTCAGGAAAAAATCCAAAAGTGAAAACACCATTATTCGATAATAAGAAAAGAAGAAAGAAAAGAAGTTCATAATAGATCTTAATAGTGTTTAATAAAAATAGGGACTATCGCACCAGATAGTCCCCTTTTTATGTTAAGACCATTCAACTAATCTCCATAGTGTAGTCTTTTAAGTAGGCTAACTAATCCAGTTTAGATTAACATCCGACCGATGACAACACCGTTTAACCAATAGAAAAGCGGTTGAAATCCCCACTTTTGAAATTTTCTCAAACTTTCCTCATTTTCAAGACTTACATATCCTAATACACAATAGATATTATTTTCTAATGCATGCTCCATTACTTTAGGTAGTAATGAACTTGCAATACCTTTCCCTTGATATTGCTCATCTAACACGACATAATCTACATAAGCAAAGCCTTTTAAGATCCAACGATAGGATATATAGCCAATCACCTGATTTCGATCATTACAGATGACTAAGACTGTATCAGCAGTACGTAAAATTCGTCTCGTTTGCTCACGGGTAGTTTCAAAATTATTTAATGTAATATCAATTAAATGTCGGTCATCAATAGCAGGTCTGCGTTCTCGTATATACATCATGCACCTCCAAATTTAGATTACCTGCTATTATCTTATGAATAAACTAGAATATGTCTTGTACACTTAACCAATAAATCTATTAAAACCGGAATTGCAAGGGGCTGTCCAATAAGTCCAAAAAAGAGCGAAGTTGAGAAATCCTTATGTTTCTCAATTCGCTCTTTTTATACTTTCCTGAAATCAACTTGATAGTACCTACTCATTTTAGGGGGGACTGATCATAATCAACCCCTTATATTTATGTATTCTTTTTTTCATAACGATAAAAGGTACCGTTTGTCCTGCTTAATAAATCACCTTTTTCATTTCTTACATCACATTCTATAAAACAAACGTTATACCCGTCTTTAATATAACGTGCTGTTGCCATCAGTTTTCCTGAAGAAACCGCTTTAAAATAGGAGGTTTTTAATTCTAATGTGACATATTGTACTTTTTTATAACGGAAATTTAAATGCCCCATCGCTGTATCAGCAATAAACGCTAAAATACCTCCATGGACAATCCCGGAAGGATTATACATATAATCGGTTACTGGAGCAGAAACCGTACATGTTTTTTCTTCATCATTATACTCAAAGGCAAATTGGAATAATTTAAACATAAAAATACTTTCTGGTTTTAATTCGTAGGAGTCATATGCATTTTCTGCGAGCGCTAGAAATTCTTGCTTTTTCAAGAAATTCACCTACCAAAGAATGTTTATTTTAATCATAACATAATAGCTTAATATTGAAAAATTTTCCATTCCCATCATTTTTCATAAATATTTACGTTTAGCAAATGTTTCAATAACGGTAATGAAAAGTTAAAATTATTTATATAGATTAAAATCATTTTAATCGAACTGTTTTACAATATGATCTTTAATTTACAAATTTCCTATTTCCAAGTTATGTTATTTGGAATATCGTTTTTATTGATGGAAATTTTGAAAATCGTGTGAAAGGAACGTTCAAATGTATAAAGAACAAATAAAAAACTTACTCCAACCATTTTCATTTTTTAAAAATATGTCTGATGAAGAAATGGATGCAATCGTGGACATTTCAGGGACAAGGAAGCTAGCGAAAGATTCTCATATTTTTATGCAAGATGAACCGTTATCGAATGTTTATTTCATTTATGATGGCCAAGTAAAAATTTACCGCACAGATTTACAAGGGAAAGAACAAATTGTCAATATTTTAAAAGAAGGTGATTTATTTCCACATCTCGGTTTCTTCAGGAAAACAAATTATCCGGCCAACGCCCTTGTTACTGAAGACGTTACGTTAATTTATATTCCGATTCATTTATTTGAACAATTTTTATTCACCCACCCCCGAGCAGCCATGAAAGTCATCCGTCTATTAGGTGATAAAATATTTGACTTACAAAACCGATTGGAAGAAAAAATTTTACATAATACGTATGAACAAATTATCCTTCTGTTAATTCGTTTAGCAAAGTCCCATGGTAAACTCATTGATCATGAGCGGACTGTTCTTTTGAGCAGTTTAACAAACCAAGAATTAGCGAATATGATTGGTTCAAGCCGAGAAACGATAAGCCGCACCCTATCTCAACTAAAAAAGAAATATCTTATTCAAACGAACGAAAAAGGTCAAATGATTATATATATTGAAAGGTTAAAAGAAGAATTGTTTTAATATAAACTCTGCATAGAAGCAAGGAAATTCTTCCATGCAGAGTTGCTTTCTAAAAAATCTTTCCTGGATTTAAGATTCCTTTTGGATCAAACACATCTTTAATTTTTTTCATAAATTCAAAGGCTGTACCATGTTCTAATATTTGATAAGGTTTCTTCCCAATTCCGACTCCATGTTCTCCTGTACAAGTTCCGCCTCTTTCAATGGCATATTTAATGAGTTCCTGATTTAACTTTTTTATCCGCATTATTTCATCCTCATTATTTGTATCAATCATGAGAGAAATATGGAAATTCCCATCTCCTACATGACCGGCAATTCCACCTGGAATCCCACTTTTAAATAACGCTTTGCGAGCATGGTAAATCGCTCCAGCTAATTCTGAAATCGGTACACATACGTCTGTTGCCATGAACTTTCTGCCCCGATACGTATGAATAAACGCATAAGCCATATGATGACGGATTTTCCAAAGTTGATTTCGTTTAGCTTGATCAGTCTCATATATAAAATCACGACAGTTGTGATCTTCTAAAATTTGTTTTGTTAGGCGCACATCCTCCATTAACCCTGATTCATTGCCATGAAACTCAAACAATAATGTTGGTTTTTCTGGGAAATTGGTTTGACTATAGGCATTGATTACATGCATCGATTGTTCATCCACCAGTTCCGCTCGGGCAACAGGAATCCCTGCCTGTCGGACATCAACAACTGCATTAACAGCATCTTCAATTGTTGGGAATACTGCCCGGGCAGCCATGACAAATTCAGGCAATCCATGTACTTTTAAAGTGAGCTTCGTAAAGCAGCCTAACGTCCCTTCCGACCCAACGAAAAGACCCGTTAATTGATAACCGGAAGACGATTTAGCCGCCATATTGCCAGTATGTATTATTGTACCATCAGCTAACACAACTTCTAAATCTTGCACTTGATCACGCATTGTTCCATATTTAACTGTCGTTGTGCCACTCGCACCGGTTGCTGCCATTCCGCCTAATGTTGCATCTGCCCCTGGATCAACGGGAAAAAACAAACCGTAACTTTTTAATGCTTGATTTAATTGGATTCTTGTAACACCGGGTTGAACTACAACAAGAAGATCCTTCTCCCGAATTTCTAAAATCTTGTTCATTAACGTAAAATCAAGCGATATACCTTTCTTTATTGGTATCACATGTCCTTCTAAACTGGAACCAATGCCAAAAGGTACAACAGGAGTTTCATATTTTTGCGCAAGTTTCATAATGCGACTGACTTCTTCTGTCGTTTTTGGAAATACGACAACATCAGGAAGAATAGGAGTATGATAAGACTCATCTTTTGAATGTTGCTCTAAAACCGTTTCATTTTGACTAACTCGGTCCTCACCGATTAATTTCTTCAATTCAGCAACTAAACTTTCTATATTTAATGTTTTCAAACTATAACACTCCTTTTTAAAATATCTGAAAATTATTTGTTTTATCTATTATAATACAGTTATGTGATTTGAATAAAGTTTCATGAGTTACAGGAAAACAAAAAAGGCCTGCCCTTCCTTCATTAAGAGCAAACCTTTTCTTTACCATTACACTTTAATTTGTATATAATAGTCAGCAAAATATTGTTTTCCATTATCTCTAATAAGTTTGATAGCCATTTTGTTCAAGCAAAGTTCGTGCAGCAATTCGATGCTCTTCTGTTTGGAAACTAATTTGCAATACACCAAGTAAGCCTTCTCGAGCTTCAATAATATTTATATTTGTTATACTAATTTCATTTTCAGCTAGAATGGTTGTAATTTTGGCGATGGCACCTGGATGATCGACTACATCCACATATAAATCATAATAGGATGGAATGGCACCTTTTACTCGAACTGGCATCGTATCACGAAAATCCTTCGCTTCTTGAAAATAACGAGCAATGGCTTTACCGTTCTCATCCGATTCGAGAATACTTTTCACATTTCGCATTTCCATTATCCAATCGTCCAGCAATCGCAGTAAATGATCACGATTTTGCTTTACAATATCTTTCCACATTTTCGGACTACTTGAAGCAATTCTAGTAATATCGCGAAAACCGCCTGCGGCCAACATTGAAATAAATGGATTTCTATCGGAATGTTTTTTCACTTGTTTCACTAATGCTGCTGCGATGATGTGCGGAAAATGACTAACCGCACCTGTAATATAATCATGTTCTTCCGCATCCAATACGAGAAATTTGGAATTCGTTCCTTTCAGCCATTGTTTCAATTGTTCAATTTTTTCATAAGGTGTTGTTTTTTGTGGAGTTAATACGTAGAAGGCATTTTCAAAAAGATGTGCTTTGGCACTTTCAACTCCTGTTTTATGGGAGCCTGCCATTGGATGTCCGCCAACAAATGTCACATCCCCGTTCCATAATTGATTAGCTAGCGACATAATATCCCGCTTTGTACTTCCAACATCCGTTATGATCACATCTTCTTTTAAACTGTAGTTAGTGATCATTTTCATTATTTTTTTTGTTTCTTCAACTGGTGATGCCAAAATGATTAAATCAGCGTTTTCAGCAGGACTTTTTAAATCTGTTACTACTTCATCAATCACTTGTAAGGATAACGCTTTTTCAACTTGTTCAATATTAATATCATAACCGTAAATAAAAACATCATGTTCTCTACGGATTGCTAACGCTATGGAACCTCCAATTAATCCTGTCCCAACGAGTAACACTGTTTTCCTCATGACTATAAACCTACCTTTGGCTGTATGTCGAATGAAGTAGTTTAAAGCGGTGAAAAGGAATACCTTTCACCGCAACGAACCTTATACTAATTTCTTTGAAAATGCTCGAACTTCATCCATGAACTCATTAAATTGTGGAATATTCATTTGTTGTAATGAATCAGATAAGGCAACAGCTGGATCTGGATGGACTTCCGCCATGATCACATCAGCTCCGATAGCCAATGCTGCTTTTGCTGCCGGCAATAGCAAGTCTCTACGACCTGTTGAGTGAGTTACATCCACAGCAACAGGTAAATGGGTTTCTTTTTTCAAGATAGGAACTGCAGAAATATCGAGTGTGTTTCGTGTTGCCCGTTCGTACGTACGAATTCCACGTTCACATAGTATGATTTGGTCATTCCCTCTTGAAATGATATATTCAGCTGCATTAATGAACTCAGAAATGGTCGCTGCCAATCCGCGTTTCAGTAAAACAGGTTTATTGACCTTACCAACGGTTTTTAACAGGTCAAAGTTTTGCATATTTCGCGCACCAATTTGAATAACATCGACATAGTCCAGAGCGAGTTCAACATCAGCAGGAGTCATAATTTCACTTACAACCGACATATCGAATTCATCAGCAATTTCCCGCAATATTTTTAATCCATCTAAACCTAAGCCTTGGAAATCATATGGTGATGTCCGTGGTTTGAAAGCACCACCACGTAGTAATTTCAAACCTTTTTCCTTCATTGCCAGTGCAACTGATCTTGTTTGTTCATAACTTTCAACTGCACACGGTCCCATAATAAAATATTGCTGACCATCTCCGATTGTTTGCCCATTAACATCAACGATTGTATTTTCAGGATGCGCTTTTCGGGAAACAAGAAGCGTTTGTTCATAATCTTCCTCTTGCAATTCCAAACTTGCTTTAAAAATTTCCTTAAAAATATGTTTAATAGTTGAAGGTTCAAAAGGTCCGTTATGATGCTCTAAAATCATATCCAAAGATTGACGTTCACGTACAGGGTCAAAGCGAGTCACACCTTGTTTTTTCTTTTCGTTGCCAATTTGTAAAACAATTTCAGCCCTTTTGTTTAGCAATTCTAAAATTTGTAAATTGATTTCATCAACTTGATCACGTAATTTTGCTAATTGACTATCCGTCATTTTCATGCCCTCCATCTTTTTTTAATAATAAAAATCCCTACTGGATCAACCAGTAGGGACGAATATATCGCGGTACCACCCTAATTGTAGGCAAAACTTACCTACCACTCAAATGGATAACGGTTGACACCGTCTTTTCCTTACGATAGATTAATAGATTTCATCTAAGTAAGAAAAAGCTGCTCCGAGAATGTAATTCGCGCTTATCTTTGGACTGATTCACACCGACCATCAGCTCTCTTGACCAGGGAGATAAGGCACTACTTCGTTCCCTTCGTAGCATGTCACATATGCGAATTGTTTTTATTTTTAGTTATTGCTACAAATTATAAACCGATTGTGTTAATGAGTCAATAGTTTTTCTTATTTTACTTGCAATAATATTCGTAAAAAAGACGTTCATAATTAAACAGTATTTTCAACACCCTTTGAAATATCTTTATTAAAGAATATGAATAAGACTGTCTAAAAGTGTATCTTCCACATTCAGACAGTCTTTTTGGCATGTATTTCAATATTAGTAAAAACGTTTATAGCTATCGAAGTGCTGGCTCCAATAGGAATTATTTAAACTAACAATTTTAACTCCTCCACTACTGGTTGCTGAAATAAACTCATTGTTTCCTAGATATATT
>SMEK01000012.1_pt1 | contig 64997 bp, 46 predicted proteins | sample 2456371 | NCBI WGS metagenome assembly SMEK01 (sample SAMN10132590, study PRJNA489261) | soil metagenome | isolation source: day1 antibiotic-loamy sand soil ammended with composted manure from dairy... | place: USA | collected 2015-04-01
CGCCAGGCATTGCTGCCCGCGATGCCCCTCGACTTGCATGTATTAGGCCTGCCGCTAGCGTTCATCCTGAGCCAGGATCAAACTCTCCATTGTAAGTGTCATTCCGTTCCTGTTGCCAAGAACAATTAATTTGTTTCGGGTCCGCCGCCTACATCCACTTTAATAAAGCGTCTGTAGGTGCTGTCAATAATAAATCCGTTCAAAGAACTTTCTGCCTTTCGGCTTAGTCGACTTGCCTTATGCTTGTCGTGTTAACTTATTCTTGCTTTCCATCTCTTCTTCTACTTAAACTACCTGTCGAAAGCGGATGCAAAACTATAGAGAAGCATTTTCATTTCCAAAACAAATTCAAAAGATTTTTTTTATTTTTATTTTGGTGTCTTCTTTCGAAAATGGCGTATACGCTATAGAATGCAATAAAAACAAGAACTATCCCTTATTTTCTCCTTCTCTTTTAGAAGTCTGTCCGAAATGGGAATGCAAAGGTAGTAAAGCCCAGATCAATTGCAAACGCTCTGCGTCTTTTTTTTAAAATATTTGTGTCAGAAATTCGCAAGTAAATGATGCATAAGGGATTATTATTTGATCTTTTTTAACGCCAAACGTATGCCCACCCCATACATGCACCGCTTACACAAAATTGATAGACAAAAATAGTATAGGAAACCGGTCGTTGCGCTACTACTTATTTCTCGGCTTTTTATAAACAGGCACTGTACTGCAAGGCTCACCATACATAATACTGGCAGCTAAGCTCCGTAATATCCTTGTGGCTTCAACATATGCAAATGTAGGCACGGGAAGCTTTCCACATCCCTTTAAAACAATTTTGGCATCTCTATATTGTTCCCAATCTACTTTAGATAGCGCTTCCTGATAAAGCGCTTGCTCTAAGTCTTGCAAGTCACCGAAAACTACCTTATTGGCATAGGGAGCAATTGCGGAAGACAGTAGCATATAGGCCCATGATGGAATGATGGCATCAGATGAGCAATAAATCGCTACGTTCTTCCCTTCCATCTCAGACCAGTCGTAAGACTTCACAAATGCCCTAAAGTCCTTCTCTCTCAGAAGTATTTCCTGAAACAAGTATTCTTTAATATCAAAAAGCACCCTTTCTGCAGGGTGGTAATATTCTTCTAGATCGATTAAAACCAATGCACTATTGGCAATGCGATTGACAATTTCACTTCCTTCCATAATATTTCTCCTATTCTAAATGAATGTTCTCTGTTTACACTTTAGCTTTTGGCTGCTTTGTAGCAAATTCTTTTAAATAAAAAGGCTCAAAATAGGCCAAGTCTTCGTAGACAAGCTTATTTTCCTTCTGCATCTGATATGCCAATGCCCCTATATTTTCAGCAGATGGGGTAATGTTATCAATAAATTTCGCATTGGAGGTGACACACAATGTGTTGATGCATTTAGCAGCACCATCACCAAAAAACAGAAAATACCGATCTTTTATAAGCTCTTCAAACGCACCATCTTCTACCACCACAGGTCTTGTAGGCATTATCGTATTCATTTGATGGTCTACCACAAGTGTGTATACCTCCATTCTTCTAGCATCTATCATCGGACATAAATAACTTTCCTCTACCCTATACCTTGCCACTCCATAAGCCATCGCCTCCAATGTATTAACGGCTACCAAAGGTATATCTAAAGCAAAGCATAGACCTTTTGCAGAAGCAGTGCCTATGCGCAGACCAGTATATGAACCTGGTCCTTTTGACACCGCAATCAGATCTATGTCACTCAATGAATAACCAGCATAGCGTATGACGTCCTCTACAAGTACTCCTAAAAGAGCGGAATGGGACTGGCTGAGGTGCAGCTCGTTCAAACCCACCAATTTACCTTCCTTGTGTAAGGCTACTGAACAGACTGGAGTGGCTGTCTCAAGGCTTAAAATAAGGGACATTAATAATTTTGTTTAACCAGTACTTAGAAGCGCTCATGAAGCACCTTTATATATATACTAAGATCTAGAGTAAAACTACATTTTCTCCAGAGTTGAACCATATAGCTCATTGTTATTTAACACTTCCTTGGCCTTAAGCACCTCTGCATCATGTTTAAAAGAAACCTCAACAATGCCTTCTTGCAAATAGTATCGAGAAACGATCTCTTGTTCAAGCATACTGCTTATCTCATCTTTGAACTTCCTTAAATCATGTTCTTTATTATGCTGAACTTTTTCCCTAAGGTCTTCTATTTGACCTTTTATATCGTCATAATACTTTTCGGTTTTAGAGTTCGCTATCAAGTCCTCTATGGTTTTCTCCACTTTAGTAGTATAATCGTAGTCCTTGTCTGACAACCACGTCACAAACGCTTCATATTCTTCATCTGACAGTCTAAATGACCGCGCTGGAGCTATTTCAGGATTTAAATGCCTATACTGAGTTGCATAATCAAACAACAACCCTTTCCCAGCAAGACTAATTGCAATGGGTGAGTAAGTGGGCGCCTTTACAAATATATCTGGATCAATTCCTGCCCCATCGTAGACCACTCTCCCGTTAACAGTTGTAAATTCAGCTTTCAGTGAATCAACTATTATCTCTTCAGTATCATCATCTCCCTTATGCCTATAATCGATGGCCTGTATGCAACGACCGCTAGGTGTATAATATTTAGCCGTAGTTATCTTAAGCTGTGAATTGTAAGTGAGGGGCCTCGTTGCTTGTACCAATCCCTTGCCAAAAGTTTTTTGACCGACTAGAACGCCTCTATCGTAATCCTGTATTACCCCGGCAACGATCTCCGCAGCTGAAGCGCTTCTGCCGTTGGTGAGCACTACAATAGGAATCTCTGTATCTATAGGGTTATTCAATGCGACATACGTCTTATTCCATTCCTCAATCCGCCCTCTTGTGCTGACTACTTCTGACCCTTTCGGTATGAAAATATTGGACACGTTAACTGCTTCCCCCAAGAGGCCTCCAGGGTTATCTCGCAGATCGAGCACCAGTTTCTGTGCCCCTTGAGCTTTAAGGTTCAACAATGCCTTTTCTACTTCTCTACCTGCCCCTGTAGTAAAATCCGAGAGTTTAATGTACCCTATATTCTCATCCACCATCCCATAATAAGGTACATTGTCGACCGAGATCCTTTCTCGTTGTAGATCGATCTCAAAAGGTTCTTTTACTCCATATCTCTTTATTGTGAGTTTTAGTGAAGTTTTAGCCTGTCCCTTTAGCAATCGACTTACAGCTTCGGTAGACTTATTTTTGAGATCAATGTCATCTATTTTTAATATAACATCCCCTATTATAAGACCGCTCTTCTCAGCAGGAAATCCTTTATAGGACATAAGAACCGTATTTTGGTTGTTCCTTTTCCCAATAATTGCACCAATCCCTCCATATTCACCAGTTGTCATCGTCCGGAAGTCCTCAATTTGATCTTCAGGAATATAATTAGTGTAAGGGTCTAAGGATGCCAGCATAGCGTCAATCCCTGTTTTCATGAAATGATTAGGATTAACATCCTCTACATAATACTTATTGACCTCTTTGTACATTGTAGCGAAAATGTCTAGGTTTTTCGCGATTTCAAAATAGTTAGTTCCGCTATTGGTAAAGGAAAACAAGCCTGTAATTAAGCAGAGTAGGCTTGCCCCAATCCATATTTTATGTTTCTTTTTCATACTGTAAATAAGGCGTGTCGGCTGAATAGCCTATAGTCAAGTATTTTTAAAACGCTTTAAAGAAGCCTTTAGTTTGTCCTCCAGTTCTTTAAAGCTCATTTTGTCCTTACTAAGATACACATACGCAATAACATACGGAACCTCAGGTGCTTTTTCGGAATAAATTATATGTTTATTGAGCCGGTAGGCCTCCCTCATCCTTCTTTTTATCTTGTTCCTCTCTACGGCTTTGCGCAAGTATCTTTTAGGAACTGCAAAAAGAACCTGGTGATGGTGGTTGTTTGGTGAGGGGTGCGGCATATAAAGAACTTTGAAAGGGTATAAATGAAAAGAGGAACCCTTTTCAAAGAGTTCCTTGATAACCTTTTTGCTACAAAGTCTTTCGCCTTTTGAGAACTTGTTCACAAGCTGTCCATTTCTTTCCTCTGCAATATAGCTTTAAATCAGATGGAATGCCTCAGCTTGCTTTTGATTAGCATGGGCATTATGGCAAAATCCAGATTGTGATCTGAAATCAGAAACGCCGACCTACTATCGCTTATGCCTTCTCTCGTCAGAGACCGTTAGTTTCTTTCTTCCTTTGGCTCTTCTGCTGGCAAGGACCCTTCTACCATTTGCTGACTCCATTCTTTCTCTAAAGCCATGCTTATTTCTTCTTTTTCTTTGAGAAGGTTGAAATGTTCTTTTCATTTTTTTAATTATTTAAAAGTTCTCTTTCTTAATAAAACGGCATTAAAGACCCTCCTTTACTACCCCAAATCGTTCTGCTTTATCCTCTTTGAATCGATTCACTTGCATACCATCCGTCAAATTCCTTACTTGCTTCCAAAAAAGCGCAAAGGGATCGCCATTTTGTGGCCTGCAAAGATAAGTAGCTTTTTTTCTATATACAAAGATGCATCCTGTTTTTTACGAATTTATACATTGCTCATGTTATATAAAATTTCCACCTCACAACCTCATAAACATTTATTGGATATAGCCATCGAAATAGACGATCTCGTGGGAGACATCCTTTTTTTAAATCTTCCTGTTTGGCGTCCAGGAAGATATGAACGAGCCAATTTTGCAAAGAATATTTATAGCGTAATGGCGAAACGAGCCGCTACGGGTGAGCCGTTAAAAGTAAAGAAAGTAAGCACGCATCGATGGGCTATACCGCTGGAAGGAGCAGATAGCGTTAGCATTCACTATCAATATTATGCATACCAAATGGATGGAGGCGGATCCTTTGTAGATAATACGCAAGTGTACATCAACTTCATTAATTGCCTCCTGTATGCAGATGGCCGAATGGATACGCCTTGCCAAGTGCAACTTTCCTTACCAGACCATTACATTATTGCCTGTGGGCTTAAGCAAGAAGGCCCCATATTGCTAGCCGATACCTATTACCGATTAGTGGACAGCCCCCTAATGGCCAGCCCAAGCATCCAAAAGCTCGCCTATAAGGTTAAGGGCCATGACTTTTATCTGTGGATTAATGGAGATTGGCAACCCAATGTGGACAAACTGATACCAGCTTTTAAGGCCTTTACGGAAGTCCAGATCGATACTATGAAAGGATTTCCCTGTCCTGAATATCATTTCATGTTCCATATACTGCCCTACAGGTTTTACCATGGCGTGGAACACTTCAACAGTACCGTCATTGTTTTAGGACCTTCTGAAGACATGAATGATAATACAATTATGGAGGACTTGCTAGGCGTTAGTTCTCACGAATTGTTCCATACCTGGAATGTAATCAGAATTCGGCCAAAAGAGTTGTTGCCCTATGCCTTTGACAGAGAGACTTATTTCGACACGGGATATGTGGCTGAGGGCTTCACCACCTATTATGGAGATCTATTTCTTTTGAGAAGTGGGGTTTTTACGGTTGCCGACTATATTGCCAATCTTAATAAGAGCCTGCAGCGCCATTTCGATAATTTCGGGCGATTCAATTTGTCCCTAGCGGATGCTTCTCTAGACTTATGGCTCGATGGCTATACTGCTACAGGGGCACCAGACAGAAAAGTATCGATCTACATAAAAGGCAGTCTTGTGGCGCTTATGCTTGATCTCACCATAAGGCAATACTCAGACAGTCGGAACAGCTTAGACGACCTCATGAGACACTTATGGAAAGAATATGTGGAAGAAGGGTATACATCAAATGATATTCTAGAGATAGCCTCAACGTTGGCAGGCATCAGCCTTGATAGTTTTTTCGATGAATATATCTATGGAACTAAGCCCATAGAGGAGGCTTTGGATGAGCTTCTTCAGCACATCGGATTCAGATTGGAGGCGAAAGAAAGTATATTTGTCAGTGAGAGTCGGTTTGGGTTTAGGACAATCCAGAAAGAAGGTGCCACCCTAATCGGTAGTATTGCTCCATCTTCTCCTGCGGAGAACTTGCTCAGCAGGGAGGACGAACTCATCGCAGTAAATGGTCGAAAAATCTCTAATAATCTCGACAAACTCATCTCTAATGATGCTGAAATTGAATTGTCCTTATTCCGCAACCAGCAATTATTAAATGTACGCCTCCAACAAGGAACAACACAGCATTACCATCAATGGTCGATTATTCCAGTGCCTAATCCAACTAGAGAACAACAAGAAAATTTTAAAAAATGGGCAGGTTTCTATGGAATGTCGTAATCTACTTCATACACTACTTTTTCCAATTGTTTATTGCTGATCTTAGTTGGCAAGGCTCTAAAAAGCGCATTGCGAAGCGAGCAAAGCAAAGGATTTTCTAGTTGAGCCACCTTGCCTACCCTGTAAGATGTGTTTACAATGAAATGCGTCCTTTTACGTCGCTTTCTTTCGAAAATTTTGAAAGCATTTTCAATGTTTTGCTCCCTTTGTAGCATTTGATAAAGCGTCGCCACATCTTCTATTGCTTGGCAGGCTCCCTGCCCCAGGTTGGGAGTGGTGGCATGGGCAGCATCTCCGATCAAAAGGACCCGTTCTTTAGCAAAATGCTTTTGTGGCTCTAAGTCAATAATGGGGTTATAAATCAATGCTTCATCAGGAGTAGCAGCAATTAGTTCAGGTATAGGTGCGTGATAGTGCTTAAAAATCCGAGACAAGTCTTGTTTCTTGAGTTGCTTATATTGATGAGGGGTACGGGCATTGATGCATAAGAACCAATATACCTGATTGTCCGATAAAGGAACCGCTCCAAATCTTCCATTTTCTCCCCAAGTTTCAAAGCCCATCTCTATCCCACCAGGATTATTGACCACTGCACGCCAACACACATAGCCTGCATATCGCACTTTGCTAGTAGGGTTAACAAAATTTCTAGTCTTCGAGTGCACGCCATCTGCCCCTATCACTATATCTGCCATTGCGGAGGAATTATCTTCGAAATAGAGCTTATACCCTTTTTCTGTTGCCTCTAGGTTAATAAGTCTCTTATTTAATAATATTTCCGAATGCACTATTTGTTCCATTAAAACAGCATGCAAAGCCGCGCGGTGGATTGTAAAATTCTCAATGGAAAACCTGCTTTTGATCTTTTTGGAGTTAACATTGTAAATCACTTTGCCATCTTGGTCAAGGATAGGAAAGTTCTGAAAAAGATTTCCCTGAGCAATCACTGCTTCGGCGATTCCCAATACTTTTAAAGCACCTACTGCATTCCCACCCAATCCCAAACCTGCTCCTACGGGCCTTATAGCAGGACTGGCCTCATAGATAGTAACAGTATGCCCTAGTTTTTCAAATGCAATGGCTGCGGTAAGGCCACCAATTCCTGCCCCTATAATAGCAATAGACCTATTCATAATGTCTCCTTTGTAAACAATAATGCCGAAGCAATTTAATATATCTTCACTATTAAAAAGAAGGATATATGATTTCTAATTATAGGTAGCATAAAAAAGAAGGGCTGCCTTGCGAAACAAGGCAGCCCTAACGCTATTAAAATTTAAGAGAAATATAAACTCTTACTTACTAAAGACTAATTCCAACCGTTATTCTGCTCAATATTAGGATTAATTGAAGTCACGTTATAAGGATAAGGGAACCACTTATGCTTATCTTCAAATCCATATTTCACCTTCGCATCATCATTTGGATTTGAGAAAGTCACATAACCTTCATGAACATGAATAACAACTTCATTGTCCTCATCATATTCAAACTTATCCCTAAGTGTCGGAATATTCTTTCCTCGATTTGCCAGTTTCCCAAACTCATTCCAACGCTTCATATCAATCCACCTTGATCCTTCCATCCATAATTCAAAGTTTCTCTCTCTTTTTACATCCTCAAGGGTAAGAGTAGCACTCACTGGAGCACCGGCACGAGTCTGTACTTCCTGTAATGCTTGCAGACCTGACCCGTCATCAGTACTCATAGCACAAGCCTCTGCATACATCAAAAGCACATCAGCATATCTGGTGATAATAAAGTTGTTGAATCTAAAACCATAAGTGTTCATGACGTCAGCATTTGATACAATGAATTTTCTTTGCAGATATTCACTCTGTCCGTATAAGCCATCGCCACTTCTAATACCCCTATCCGGGTCAGCTAGCTTTTGGGCTTCAGTCAAATTATTGATATCGCCTCCGTCACTTGGCCACTCTATTTCGGTAATAAACTCATGGTAGCTAAGCATGGTAGCCTTTCGACGATGGGAGTCTCCGTCGTGGGCAGCAAATTCATGTGCGAAGTCTCTTTCAATCGCTAAACCGCCCCAACCTCCATGACGTTGCATTATTGGCTGTGCATTAAGTCTATCGGTTCTCCATCCCCATAGGTTCGCCTCCATCCATGTAGAGCGCTGAATCTTACCACTCCATTCACCAATATTGGTGTTTTCTACTATATTAAGTTCAAATACTTTTTCGGGAGATCCATCTCCTTCAATATGAAAAAGACTACCCCACTCTTCTCCAGGAACCAACGCATATTTGCCAGAGTCAATCACTTTCTTTAAAGCTGTTTTTGCCTTTTCATAGTTAGCAGCATATAAATAAGCCTGACCTTCTACTGTCCATGCCCAGCCTTTGGTTACTTTAACAGCACCTTCTTTATCAGCTATGCTCTGACGCTCATCCAAATATTGTGCGGCTTCGCCAGCTTCTTTGGCACACCATTCAAGCAACTCTTGATGAGTGCCTTCAAAGTTGGATGGTTTTTCCGATGGCCCTAACAATCTATCTATAAGTGGCGGAGTACCCCAAAGCATGGCAGCCTTCATATGACACCATGCACGAACCACTCTAGCCTCAGAAATTGCACGGTCTATTGTAGGGCTAGTGCCATACTCAAAGTTATCTATAATTAAGTTTGCATGATAAATCACAAAGTAAAACCGTCGATACATAACATATATCTCATTACTTTGCGCATCATAACGAAATTCATTTATCCTAGCAAACTGATCATTATCTCCGTATTCGTTACCCGCTGCTAATACATTGTCCGCAGGATAGTTGAATAAGATATTATAGGGAACATAAATTCCATCATTACCACCAATATTGGTAATAAAGTCCGCATACATTGCCACTAGCGCTTGCTCAGCATCCTCATCGGTTTGATAAAAGGAATTGATATCTATCACTCCTTTTTGTTCAATATCAAGTAGATCCTCGTTACAGCCTGTAAACATGACAAATGCTGCCACTAAGAAAGGTATAATATAATTTAGTTTTTTCATCTTCATACTTTTAAAATTAGAAAGTAATATTCAAACCTACAGTTACCTGCTTAGCCATTGGATAAGTACCATTGTCAAAACCTCTACGTCCAGGGTTATTGCCATCGTTAACAGTAGCTGTCTCAGGATCAGCACCAGGATATTTGGTAAAAGTAAAATAGTCATCCAAAGAAACATAAGCTCTCATTCGGCTCACGAAAACTCTTTCTGTCAATGTTGATGGAAGGGTATATCCTAGCTGCATTTGCTTAATTTTAAAGTATGCACCGCTAAACATTGAGGCAGAAGAGCCCCAGAAGGTCCAGTCGTTAGCAACTTGTGCTGGGTCAGGCATAGAAGCTCCTCTATTATCAGGAGTCCAAGCATTATCATAATAGTACCTTAGTGAGTTACGCATTGGCGTGTCGGCACGGTATAATACTGTAAAGATATCATTACCACCAACTCCAGCACCAAATACATTAAAGTCAAATCCTTTGTACTGCAAGCTGATATTGATACCATAAGTATAATCAGGAATTGACTTGCCAATGTAAGTCATGTCTGCATCGGAGATTATTCCATCCTCATTGACATCCTTAATTATAGCGGCACCAGATTCCGGATCCACACCTTCATACTGATAACCTCTAAAGTACCAAATTGGCTGACCTACCTCAAAAGCTGCACGAACAGGGTTGTTTGTTCCATCAACACCACCTTGTGCTTGCTCAATTCGTGGAATTGAAGGATCCAAATAAGTAACCTCGTTATGTAGTGTTGAGAAGTTTGCTGAAATTGAATAATTAAAATCATTACCTATTGAACTATTCCAGCCAAGATCAAGCTCAAGACCTCTGTTCAATACACTACCTGCATTAACAATAGTGTTTGCAACACCAAGCTCCGGTACCGGATTAATAGTAACTAGAAGGTCTTTTGTTTTCTTATCAAAATAGTCAGCTGTCAATGAAAGTCTACCGCTTAAGAACCTCATATCCAAACCAACGTTGATTTGCTCAGAAGTTTCCCAAGTCAAATTGGGGTTGGCAAGACCAGAAGGACGAGAACCATAGTTAGCAGCACCGTCATCTACACCGTACTGGTACCAAGTACCGCCATAATCAATGGTCGTGCTGTATCTGTAATTGTTCAACACATTGATGTTACCATTCTGTCCCCAAGAAGCACGTAACCTTGCAAAAGATATAATGTCTGTATTTACATCACCAAAGAAGTTTTCATTGCTGATGGTCCATCCAGCAGAAAAAGAAGGGAAGTATCCCCAGCGATTGGCCTGTGAAAGTTTTGATGCATCAAAAGCATCAGCTCTAAAGTTAGCTTGCAAGCTATATCTATCATCATATGAATAGTTCAAACGGCCAAAGTAAGATATTTGAGTAGCATAACCAGGAAGGTTAGCAAAGCCCCTGCTTGTAGTTGAGTTACTATTAACATAATTCAAATAGCGGAAGTTAGGCTCATATCCTGTCAAAATATCCGGACCTGTTGCACTCGCTTCAACATTATCCCAGCTATTTTCAATATATGACATACCACCCATTAATGAGAAGTCATGCCTGTTCAAAGTGAAGTTATAGTTAGCGAAGTTCTCCCACTGATAATACTTTCCTGTATGTGCCTGTGCCTGAATGTTGTAATTATCATTGCTAGCCTGAGGAGTAGCATAATAAGGAGTATTAAAGCTATGGAAGTTTCTTTGCGATACCCTATAACCAAAACGTGAAGTAAGCACAAGACCTTTAATAGGCTTCAAATTTCCATATATTACACCTCGCAGAGACACGCCAGAGTTTTCAGAGTCTACACGGTCTCTCTGAAGCAATGGGTTACCGCTATCATCAGTTATGTATTTTGAAGTAGCATAGTACAAGCCATTAGACGGATCTTTAAGGATAATCTTACCCTGATCATATGCTTGTTTCATACTAGGGGCAAAATCATCTGGGTTTTCATAATAAACGGGTGTCAATGGATCGAGTGTCAAGACCGAGTTCATTAAAGACCCATACTGAGACTGATGAGGTACACTCTTAGTTGACCAGTTTTCTATAGAGTTGTTAGTTCCAACCTGTAACCACTCCTTGATATTATAGTCGGCATTCAACTGAGCGGATAGACGCTTATACACATCCTTATCGCCTCTTACAATACCGTCGTTGTCAATATAGTTAAGTGCGGTAAAGAAGCTTCCTTTGTCGTTTCCACCTTGGAAGGTTACTGTATGCTTCTGACTCCAAGACGGTGCAAAAACCACATCGAACCAATCAGTGTCAATTCCATCATAGCCATTCAAAGCCAAAGCATCATCGATGTTGATGCCGGACATCCTCTTATAATCAATAAAATCCTCAGCCCGGAAGATTTCAGGGCGTTTGGCTAAACGCTGATTTGAGAAGCTCATGTCGTAGGATATAGTTGAACCTCCACCAGCTCTTGATCCTGATTTTGTAGTGATAAGTATAACACCGTTACCAGCCTCTGCACCATAAATAGCAGCTGAGGCAGCATCTTTAAGGACTTCCATTGACTCAATCATAGAAGGGTCTAGGTATTGAATATTGTCAACCTTCAAACCATCTACAATCAAAAGAGGGCCAATATTTCCAGAGTTTGAAGAATATCCACGAACTCTGATTGTTGCTCCCTGACCTGGTGCACCTGAGTTAGACAATACCTGAACACCAGCAGCTCGTCCTTGAAGGGCAGCAGCAGCATCAGGAGTTGGAATATTTTGAAGGGCCTCACCGCGTACAGAAGCAACAGCACCTGTCAAATCACTCTTTTTCATTGTTCCATAACCTACAACAACTAGTTCACTCAACTCTGTGATGTCCATCATTAAGGACATATCTACTACAGACCTATTGTTTACTGGAACTTCCTCGGTTAAATAACCAACAAAAGAAAAGACCAAGACAGCATCTGGATCAGCTACGCTCAAGCTATATTTACCATCGAAATCAGTTATTGTACCTGTTGTTGTACCTTTCACCAATACTGTGGCGCCTGGTATCGCAGACCCATCTGTAGCATCAGTAACCCTACCTGTAACAGTGCGGGTTTGGTCCTCAAGGGTTTCCTCTATAATAACAGGAGCATTGGCGTCTCCTTTGAAAACACCAATATTATAGTTGACTTGCCTAAAAGAAAGCCCTGTCATTTGAGACAATTTTCTCAATACGCCAGCAAGCTTCTCGTTATTGGCTTCTAATGTGATTTTTTGCACTTTGTCAACTTTTACCTTTTCGAAAAAGAAGGTATAGTTGGTCTGCTTTTCAACTTGTTCGATAAACTCTGTTAGAGAAGCGTTATCCAGTCCAATATTGACTGTGACCTCCTCAATACTCTTTGCTTGCGCCTTAGTTTCTCCCGCGAGAACTAAAGTATAAAGCATACTTTGTGCAACTATTCCTATAAATAGATAAGCTGAACACATTTTAATAAAATAAAGTAAAGTGTTTTTCATAAATTTACATTGTTAAGGTTAAACATGGTTTTTCTTTCACGCAGTTTGGCGACCGTGGTGAGGAAAAACAGCTTTAGCATTCAAAACGGGCACATAATATGTGTCCGTTTTACTTTGTTTTAATCACTACTTCTTTTCCATTTATTTCATAATTAAAGTTCATTGAAAATGATAAAACCTTGAGTACATTGTCTAAACTTTCATTCTTGAAAGTACCGGTATACGTGTCATTGATTCTCTTCAAACGGGAATCTTGTATAAACTCAACGCCGTAGTTTAATGCCAGCGTTTTCACTATTTCATTGAAACTGTCATTCTCGAAGTGTAGGGCACCATCTTTCCAAGCTACTTCTGTGAGGTAATTGATATTAGACTTGGTAAAACTGTGGTCTTCTCTTGACAGCCTTACAGTATAACCTGAGTCAATTTTTATTTGCTCATCCTTATTATTTGTGATCAATAACTTTCCTGACACGAGGGCAACTAGGTCTTGAGAATTATTTTTCGATACATTTACACTAAACTCGGTGCCCAATGCAGTGACGTCCATACTATGTGTCCTGACGGTAAAAGGACGAATCTTATCCTCTGCTACCTCAAAATAGCCTTCTCCCATTAGCTCCACTATTCTACTAGCGTCGCCGAAATTATCTGGATAGGTTAGTCGACTTCCCGCATTTAAGAAAACGATTGTGCCATCAGGGAGCATAGTCCTTAGTTTTTCACCTGGTTTGGTCTCTTTTATTATTTGCTTGACTTCCGAAATCGTTTGCGGTTCTGGGTGCGAATTGGAAAGCATAAAAGCTAGGCCCGCCGCAACCAATATTGCCATTGAGGCCGCCACCTTAATTGATTTGTACCACCTATTTTTTTTCATCGACCACCGTTCCAGTTGGTACTTGCGCCATAAATCTGCACTTTGTTTTTGGTAATCGCTCTTTGCATACATCAAATCGGTTTGCCAAGCTCTTTTGAGTTTTTCGAAAACGATCTGTTTGTCTTTTGAAGCGTTTAACATCTCTTCAAACTCAACCACCTCTTCTTCAGAAGATTGGCCTGAAAGTACTAGTGCAGCTAAAACATCGAACCTAGAACTATTCATTTTTAGAATTATGGTCTACATAGATAACGCATATTTTTGAAATAACCCCTAATCCATTCGTCTAAAATTTTGTAAATATTTTCAATATTCGAGAGAACATATATGGAGATGTTCCGGATGACTAGGAAAGGTTATGGATTAATGTAATAAGCGAGGATGATATCTTATGAAGCTTCAGGAATGAAGATTACAAAAAGAAAAGGGGGAATAAAGATTTTACCACTCTTAAATAATTAAAGCTATCTTGCTTCTCGTATTTTTCAATAGATACCCTTATTTGGGATATTGCCAATCCCATGTGCACCTCAACCGTTTTGACTGAGATATTCAAAAGTTCAGCTACTTCTTTGTAGCTTTTACCTTCTTGTTTTACAAGTTTAAAAATCATTTTGCGACGAGGGGGCATTTGCTCAATAATATTGATGAGGGCAGTATGAAACTCTTCTTCCATGATCAATGTATCCGGGGGAGGCACAGCGTAACTTTCAATGTTTAAATGAAGTTGTTCATCAAGATTCGTCAGTTTGCTATCTTTTTTAGTTCTGCGCAAATAACTTATGGACAGATTTTTTACCGCCTTATATAGGTAGGCTTCCGGCTTCTCCAAATATGACCATTGATGCTTTCTTACAAAAAGTTTTAACAAAGCATCTGATGAGACCTCTTCGGCTGCTTGACGAGATTCTAGATACAGGTAAGCATAGTCTACCAGTCTGGGATAGAAGTGGGCAAATATTCTATCAAATGACTTTCTACAGTTTTCTTTAGAAATTTTTTGCAAAAGTTGCTGAAAACATTTATTATCCACTGTGTATCAATTTGTTAAAACCAGTTCAATTGTAAGAAATCCTTGGAAACATCTTTATAGAAGCGCCTGATGCTCATATATGTAGGGAGACCATAAACCTAATTTAGGTAAAGGATATATACAAAACAACTCACCTAATAAAAAAGTGGGATATTTTATCCATATATCCTCACCATTTATAGATTGAATCTAGCTATTAAAAGAGAACTAACGCCGATCAACATAATAATTAGCAAGACATTAAGGGTGTTGTATTAAAATAGTCGTTTATTACCTTGTAAATGAAGCAGGTTATTCAAACGGTTGCGATAAGATCTGTTTAGTGTTTCTTTATATGCTATAGGAGTGCGGCTAAGTATTGTGAAAGGTCTCTCCGAGGCAAATTAAAAATTATCAGACCAATGCATGACAACTTCGTTAATTGCCATTAAATCTCTCTTTTTCTAACTTAAACAATATCAATATGAGGCATCACCTGATTACATTATTGTTACTCACCTTTTCATCATGGTGCTTAGCTCAAGGCAGCAATAGTGCCAATGACAATGAATTTAAGCCCTCAAGTATCAACCAGCCTGGGAGAGAATTCCCACAAGTAAATGCTAAAGGGCAAGTCCGCGTACAAATAGAAGCTCCCAAAGCCAACACTGTCCAGCTGGATATTGGTGGTGTAAAATATGATCTCGTCAAAGACGAGAAAGGATTTTGGACAGGAGAATCCGCTCCTCAAGATGAGGGTTTTCATTATTATCAATTGAACATAGACGGTGCATCTGTGCCTGACCCAGGAAGCCTATATTTCTATGGTGCAAGCCGTTGGGGAAGTGGTGTAGAGATCCCGGCACATGACCAGGACTTTTATGCTTTGAAAAATGTACCTCATGGTCAAGTGAGAGAACACATTTATTTTTCAGAATATAACAACAGCATGCGTAGATGCTTTATCTACACACCACCTGGATATGACAACGACCTAAATAAGCGCTACCCAGTCCTATACTTGCAACATGGGGGAGGCGAAAATGAAACTGGCTGGTCTGCCCAAGGAAGAGCGGGCTTGATTATGGACAATCTGATAGCCGAAGGGAAAGCAAAACCCTTTATTATCGTGATGGATAATGGAAACTGGAGGCCTAGGAGTGGAGGTGCCCAGCGTGTTGAGGGTCAACCTTGGCCACCCCAGGGATGGGCTGACGATTTCATGCATACCCTTACAAAAGAAATTATCCCCATGATCGATGCTAACTATAGAACTATTGCTGACCAAAAAAACCGTGCAATGGCAGGATTATCAATGGGCGGGATGCAAACACGCGTAATTACTTTGGCTAACCCAGATGTATTTTCTCATGTAGGCATGTTCAGTGGTGGTAGCTTCAGTGTAGAAGATGTGGAGAACGCACCCGGTTTCAAGGAAAATGTAAAACTTCTCTTTGTTAGCTTCGGAAGCCGAGAATTGGAAAACCGGAGACAAGGCTTTGGAGGCGATCCAAGAGAAAATACAGAAAACTTAAAGAAACTTGGGATGAATACTCATTTCTATGTCTCTCCTGACACAGCACACGAATGGCAAACTTGGAGAAGGAGTCTCTATCAATTTGCACAACTTTTATTTCAATAACTAAAACAGAAAATAATGAGAAAAATCTATTTAACGATTGCATCAATAGCGCTACTATCTAGCACTTATTGTTTTGCACAGACAAAATCTTCGGTAGTAGAAGATTTCAAACCATCTTCTGTCAACCAGCCGGGACATGAGTATCCGCAAGTAAATTCTGAAGGACGTGTACGCGTACGCATTTCGGCTCCTGATGCGAATTATGTTCAACTGGACATCGGAGGAGTGAAATATGATCTTGTAAAGGACGAAAATGGTGTTTGGACAGGCGAATCTGAGCCACAAGATGTAGGTTTCCATTATTATCAGTTAAATATCGATGGTGCATCTGTACCGGATCCTGGAACTGTATTCTTTTTTGGTGCTTGCCGGTGGGGAAGTGGCATAGAAGTTCCTTCGGACGACGATGATATTTTCGCTGTCAAGGACGTTCCTCATGGCCATGTCGAGGAAGTATTGTTCCCTTCAAAAAGCACCAATTCCACCAAGAGAGCATTTGTTTACACTCCTCCAGGGTATAACAAAGATACCTCTAAAAGATACCCTGTATTGTACTTGCAACACGGCTACTGCGAAAATGAAACTTCTTGGCCTACTCAAGGGCGTGCTAACCTGATTATGGACAATCTGATAGCAGAAGGGAAAGCAAAGCCTTTCATTATCGTGATGACTTACGGTATGACCAACGAAATTGAATTTGGTGGTCTGCGCAACTTTGACATCAAGCCTTTCCAAACAGTATTGGTAGATGAGCTAATTCCATATGTTGATGCCAACTATCGTACATTGGCTAATCAGGAAAACCGTGCTATGGCTGGATTGTCCATGGGAGGATTCGAAACAAAGTTGATCACCTTAAACAGACCAGATGTATTTTCATCTTATGCGCTATTTAGTGGAGGTGTTTATAACCCTGAAGAAATAAAGGACCATAAAAACCTAAAGCTTGTTTTCCTGAGCGCTGGTAGTAAAGAAAGACCTGATGCCGTAAGGAATGCTGCAACAGCTCTAAAGGATGCTGGATATAACGCTGTATCTTATGTCTCAGAAGGAACAGCCCATGAGTTCCATACCTGGCGCAGAAGCTTGCACGCGCTTGCTCCACTTCTATTCAAATAGAGATTGTGAACTAACATCATAGAACAATGAAACATACACTACTAATTTTCATTGTCTTTATTTTCACCTTCGTCAGTTTGAGCAATGCTCAAACTGGCAAGGTGATTGAAGATTTTAAACCCTCAGAGGTAAACCAATCTGGGAAAGCTTTTCCCCAAGTAAACTCTGAAGGAAGGGTGAGGGTCCAAATCGCTGCACCTGACGCCAAATACGTCCAACTAGATATTGGAGGAGTAAAGTATGACCTTGTTAAAGATGATAATGGCGTTTGGACGGGTGAGTCAGCTCCACAGGATGAAGGCTTTCATTACTATCAACTAAATATCGACGGTGCGTCAGTTCCTGATCCCGGTTCAAAATATTTCTATGGAGCGGGGCGCTGGGGAAGTGGAATAGAGATTCCTGCAAAAGATCAGGATATTTATGCCTTAAGAGATGTGCCTCGGGGCATGGTCAGCGAATTAAGTTATTACTCTGATATTACGAAGTCTTGGAGACGTTGTTTTGTATATACGCCTCCTGGCTACGAAACAAACAATGACCAGCGGTACCCAGTACTTTATCTACAACACGGAAGTTTTGAAGATGAAACAGGATGGAGCAGACAAGGCAAAGCCAATTTAATTCTGGACAACCTCATTGCCGATAAAAAGGCAGAACCCATGATCATTGTAATGGACAATGGATATGCGTTTAAGCCCGCCGAAGATCAGACAGCTAATGGACCAGGAAGACCTGCAATGGTTTTCGAAGATGTCATGATCAAAGAAGTCATCCCAATGATAGATCGCAAATTCCGTACGCTAAATGATAGGGAGCACCGGGCCATAGCTGGATTGTCAATGGGTGCCAATCAGACCATGCGCATCATCATGAACAACCTCGATAAGTTTGCTTATTATGGTGGCTTCAGTGGCACATCAAATTACCCAAGCAGTGACGAAATTGATGTTAACACTTTCTTGGGTGGAAAATTCAAAGATGGCAAGAAAGTAAACGAACAAATAAAAGTCCTATGGCTTGGCGTAGGCACAAAGGAAGCAGAAGTATTCCCCAAGTCAATCAATGCTTTTCGTGATATGCTGAAGAAGCAAGGAATCGATCATGTGTATTACGAATCTCAAGGGACTGCGCATGAATGGCACACATGGCGAAGATCTTTGTATGAATATGCACAATTATTATTCAAATAAAATGGATGAAATGTATGTAACACATCCTATCCGCAAAGTATTATCACCAGTAATGCCGGTTTGTAGATTTATCAGGCCGGCATTACTGGTGTTCATGCTTAGCGTTGCTACAACCCCTTGGGCCAATGGCCAGTTGGTTGAGAATTCGATTCCGGCTCCTACTAATATTAACCAAAACCGCTGTCCTTGCATCATGCCTGACTACAGTGTCGTATTTCAGGTACATGCTCCTAATGCGAACAAACTTCAAATCGACCTTGGAAAGAAATACGATATGGAAAAAGGTGAGAATGGCATTTGGACCGTTCGCACCGAACCAATCGAACCCGGTTTCCATTATTATTTTCTAGTTATAGATGATGTTTCTGTGGCTGACCCAGCTAGTCAATCATTTTACGGGACTGGTAAGATGACCAGTGCCATTGACATTCCTGAACCCGGCATCGATTTTTATACCATCAAAGAAGTTCCACAAGGCGCACTAAGTTCAAAATACTATTACTCTGAGGTAACTAAAAGCTGGAGAAGGTTATTTGTTTATACTCCTCCAGGATATGACCAAGATCTTACAAAAAAATATCCGGTAGTCTATATCCAACATGGTGGTGGAGAAGATGAGACAGGTTGGGCTACACAAGGTAAGGCTGATATTATTCTGAACAACCTCATTGCAGAAGGTAAAGCTGTACCTATGATTCTTGTGATTGCCAATGGAAATATAGGCTTTGGAAGAGGAGGTTATAGCAGTGAAGGTATGACTGGGTTCAAGAGAGAGATGATCGAAAACATTGTTCCATTCATTGATAAAAACTACAGGACATTGACCGATCCCAAGAACCGTGCAATTTGCGGATTATCGATGGGGGGAGGCCAGTCATTTTATGCAGGACTGGAGAATCTAGCGTATTTTGGATCAGTGGGGATATTCAGTTCAGGCATATTCGGTGGTATAAGCACCAATGTTGATAATGTGTTTGATGCCGAGAAGGAAATTCCTGGGCTATTTTCCCAATCCGATAAATTCAATGAGAAACTTGATTTGTTTTACATTTCTTGTGGTGAGGGCGACCCAAGAATAGGCCATACTAAAAAGGCCGTTGCCACCATGAGAACCAATGGGCTCAAAGTTGAATTCAACTCTTTCCCTGGAGATCATGAATGGCAGGTATGGAGAAAATCTCTACATGATTTTGCTATAAGAGTTTTTAAATAAACATTTTTTATGAAAAAGATTAAATTCAATTGCTTATCCAAAGACATCAAGAATGGCCCGTTGAGGTCATCAAAGATTCTAATCGTGTTACTTTGTTTGTTAACTCCCTCTCTATTACGAGCGCAACAAGCCAATGTAAACCTTGATTATAACCCTCAAAAAGACACCGAAGGCCTAATTCCTTTCAGTGCTCCTATTAACTCTCCTGAAGTCCATGACGACAGGACCGTGACTTTCCGCGTCAAGGCTCCTCATGCAAAAGAAGTTACCTTGCCTAGAGGCGCTATTACAACTGTTCTTGATAAGAATGAACCTATTCCTTTTTCAAAAGGTGAAGACGGAGTTTGGACGCTTACCATAGGCCCTTTAGAACCAGATATGTATGCATACCATATTAATATAGATGGGGTCCAAATGGCTGATCCTTCAAATACTTACGCTGCTTTCACTGCAATGCCCCCCTATAGCCAGTTAATCGTACATGGCGACGGACCGGCCTATTATGATGCAAAAAACGTCCCGCACGGAAACGTAACGCGACACGTGTATCATTCGGAGGTTACTAATGGAGCGCGCGAAATATATGTATATACTCCTCCTAGCTACGATCCCAAGAAAAAATACCCCGTATTATATTTAATGGGTGGAAGTGGTGAGTTGCCTTCTAACTGGGTGTACGATGGAAGAGTAAATTTTATTATGGATAACCTCTTAGCCGCAGGAAAAGCCAAACCTATGATCATTGCTATTCCTAATAACCAAGTTATCCACAGAAATCATCCACGTCATACAGAGCTTACTTTTGACATTCTAGAAAAGGAGCTTAGAAATCATGTGATTCCTCTGATCGATCAAAGCTACAGTACTATTAAAAGTCCTAAAGGACGGGCGATTTCGGGCTTGTCTATGGGAGGACGCCATAGTATGTTTGTTGGCTTCCGTTCGCTCGACTTATTTGCCAACTTCGGCATCCTGAGTGCGGGTGACGAAAATCCGGAAACATCCATCAAATCATTCCTAAACGACCCCAAAGTAAATGATAAGGTGGATTACCTCTTCATAGGCCAAGGCAGTAGAGAAGCCAATGGTTTTTTCAATAGAAGGGTAAAGGCGCTAGTCGATGCCCTTGATAACCATGGTATCAAACATGAATATTATGAAGGCGGACAAGGAGGTCATGACTGGTCTACTTGGCGTCACCTATTGTACTATAGATTTTTACCCAACCTGTGGCAGGCAAAATAAAGATTGTTTTAATTGATAATAATGAAAAAGAAAACCAGTTTATGGTTGGCAATATTGTCAACCTGTATCATTGCTTGTTCTGACGCACCACCCAATGGTCAGGTCGAGGTAGAAGGAGGTATCATTCAAGGTACTGTTACAGAAGATTTAACAATATATAAGGGAATTCCTTTTGCGGCTCCCCCTGTGGGAGACCTTCGCTGGAAATCACCGCAACCTGTTGTAGCGTGGGAGGGAGTCTTACAAACAAGAGAATACGCACCGGCCCCCATGCAAGGGGGGAACCCTGCCTCAGGAAAGAGCGAAGACTGTCTTTACTTAAATGTTTGGACGCCTGCAAAATCCTCTAACGAGAAGCTTCCGGTACTTGTGTGGATATATGGTGGAGGATTTAGCTTCGGTTCTACTTCCGACCCAGTGCACAATGGGGAGCACTTGGCCCGAAAAGGTGTGGTATTAGTGAGTATCGCCTACCGCGTTGGCCAATTAGGCTTTTTGGCTCATCCAGAACTAAGTGCCGAGAATCAAATGAATGTTTCGGGCAACTATGGACTCTTGGATCAAATTGCAGGTTTGAGATGGGTAAAGAATAACATTGCTGCATTTGGTGGCGATCCAAACAAAGTGACTATATTCGGTGAATCTGCAGGCGGAATTTCAGTCAGCATGCTATGTGCATCCCCATTAGCAAAGGGGCTCTTTCATGGTGCCATCTCCCAAAGCGGAGGATCTTTTGGCCCTACTAGGCCTGTTACTTTCCCAGGAGAAAACATGAAGATACTTCAACAAGCCGAACTGGAAGGGTTGGAATATGTAAAAAGAGCTGGGGCTGCTTCTATCGACGAACTGCGTAAAATCCCTGCCGAGGATCTTCCTATGGGAATGGGCATGGGTGGAGCATGGCCTATTGTGGACGGCTATGTTATCCCTGATGACCAGTATAAGCTATATGCTACGGGAAAATACAACGATGTGCCTGTATTGATTGGATATAATTCAGATGAAGGGTTGAGCTTCCCTTCGGGAAGAACACCCGAGGAGTATATTGAAGGGGTAGAGCGCAGGTTCGGCCCTTTTGCCAAAGACCTAATAAAAGTGTATCCTCCTGGCGAAAACAGTATATCTCGATCTGCCAGAAACTTGATGCGAGACGCCGCCTTTGGATGGCATACATGGAGTTGGGCACGCCTTCAGTCTAAAACTGGCAATTCCGATGTGTATCTATATTATTTCGACCAACATCCTAAGCGTATAGAAGGCACTCCAGAATTTGACCATGGTACCCCTCATGGAGTAGACGTACCATTTGTTTTTATGACCCTTGACCCCAAGAATCCTGATACTTCAGAATCTGACTTATCGATTTCTGAGATCATGGGAACCTATTGGACCAATTTTGCTAAATATGGCCATCCTAATAGTGAAGGCATTCCCAATTGGCCAGCTTTTAGCGATGACAACCCTGCTGTAATGCACTTGGGTCCCTCCGCTAGCATCGGACCAGTACCAGACGAGAGTTCCCTAAAGGTTATGGACAAATATTTTGAATGGAGAAGAAGCGAAGAAGGGAAGTTGTGGGCAGAAAACAACGTTAACTAGAAGTACCAATTGATTATCTAAATAAATATATTACCCAAAACACGATGATGTATATTCACCGTTTTACTTTATTATTACTAGTATTATTAACTTGGACCAATGTTGCCAAAAGTCAACAGCTGGTGTTAAATGACCTCGAATACTTTGAGGCCAATGGCTTGAATGTCTTAGTATATAGCAACAGGTACAACCCCGTCTTCTTTGATGAGAAAACAGCAGGGATAGAATTGATTCATCACGGGGTGAGAACTGCAACAGGTGGTGCCGTCCGCTTGCACAACACACCTGAACAGTGGGACTTGGTTCCAGAAATTGTAAGCAGGAACGTTAACAGAAATGACAACTCTATTTCTACAGTACTACGTTATGCCGATTTTAATTTTGACAGTGAAATAAAAGTATCACCCCATAAAACAGGATTCCGTATTCAGGTTATCTTGAAAAAGCCAGTTCCCAAAGAATTGGAAGGTCGGGCAGGGTTCAACTTTGAGTTTCTTCCTCCTGACTATTGGGAGAGCATTTACCTAGCAGATGGTAGTCCTAGGCTATTCCCTCGATACCCTGCTAGCGATACCCAAATTCGGCCTAAAAGTGAAAAAATCCATCAGATATACGATCACACAACTTTTGACGATCGTGGAAGAGATGAGTTTTTAGAGCCTTTACCGATCTCTACAGCCAATACCTTTATTTTGGCCCCTGATAATCCTGAACGCAAAGTCACTATTCAGTCAGACAGCGAGATCATGTTTTTTGATGGCCGCATATTGGCACAAAATGGATGGTATGTATTCCGTTCGCTGCTCCCTATTGGAAAAACCGGAAAAGTGTTGGAGTGGTATGTAGAAGCCAATACTATTCCCGGGTGGATAAGGGAGCCGAATATCGGGTTCTCTCAAGTGGGTTATACGCCAGCTCAGGAGAAAAAGGCAATCATTGAACTGGATAAAAATGATGTTGCAAAACCGTCTGCAACCCTTTATAAAATCAATGAAAACGGAGAAATAGCGCCTGCATTCTCGGGTAAGACAGAAGAGTGGGGCAGGTACCTGCGCTACAACTATCTCATTTTTGACTTTACCGAAATAAAAGAAAAAGGTGTTTATTTTATTGAATACAATGGACACAGAACCAATGCTTTCCCGATATCCGATGACGTATACAATGGCATCTGGCATCCTACAATGGACGTGTGGCTTCCTATTCAGATGGATCACATGACGGTAAATGAAGGATATCGCATTTGGCACGGAAATGCTCACCAAGACGATGCCCTCCAAGCACCCACAAATCACAACCACTTCGATGGATACCGAATGGGCGATACAACCGACACCCGGTTTAAGCCATTTGAGCGAATCCCTGGACTAGATGTAGGAGGCTGGTACGATGCTGGAGATTTTGATATTCAGACAGGCTCCCACAATGCTGTAGTAATGGATCTGGTGCAAATATTTGAAACATTTGCTCCTTCCCGCGACATGACATTTGTAGACCAAGCCACCAAATATACCGATCTTCATAGGCCTGATGGAAAGAATGATATGCTCCAGCAAATAGAACATGGCGTTTTGGCCTTGGTAGCACAAATAGAAAGCATCGGCCACCCCATCAGGGGTATTGTGGTAGGGAACTTGCACCAATACCACCACCTTGGCGATGCTGCGACAATCACCGACAATCTTCTGTACAATCCAGATTTGAAGCCATATGAAACAGACGGAAAGAGTAGTGGAACAATGGACGAAAGATGGGTATTTACCAACCGCAGCCCTTATATGGACTACTCTACAGCAGCGTCACTTGCTGCAGCAAGTCGAGTCTTGAAAGACTTCAATCCCGAGCTTGCTGAGAAATCACTCCGATTTGCCATAAAAATGTGGGACGACAATATCGATAACGAACAAGAAACCAGCGGTCAATCCTTCTGGGGAACTGGCAATTTAAATGCTGCACTCCAATTGTATATCGCTACTAAAGAAAAGCGATTTAAAAAGGTTTTCGAAGAGACCCTTTGGGATCAGTTGAAAAACACGAACCCAATGTTTGATGTTAATAGACCAGGAAATTTTCCTGTAGAAAACGCTTTTGCGTATGCAATAATGGCCTATCCACATATGGACGCCAGCTTCCACAAGAAGCTTCGCCCATATGTAATTAAATACAAGGAACAGTCTGACAAAATCATTGCTGAAAGTCCTTATGGAGTACCCATGGGCGGAAGAGGATGGGCTGGCAATACGCCAATTATGAAATGGGCCATCAACAACTATTTCATCAACCAATATTACCCAGACCTTATGGCCCAAGGTGATGTCTTTAAAGCGATGAATTACATTCTTGGCTGCCATCCTTACTCCAACATTTCATTTGTTGCTACTATTGGCGCAAAATCTAAGAAAGTAACTTACGGTAGCAACAGGGCAGATTTTACATTCATAGCAGGCGGAGTTGTACCAGGACTTGTGCTCCTAAACCCTGACTTCTATGAGAACAAAGACGACTGGCCATTCTTATGGGGACAGAATGAAGCCATTATTACCACGGCCACACCATATGTTTTTATGGCCTTAGCCGCAGAAGAATTGGCCAATGATTTAAATAAAAAATAGACCGCCTTGTAGCTATAACCATAGGCTGTCTCTATAGATGCAACACCAAACTTTATAATATGAAAACACATATTAAAATCATGTTAACAGCCCTGCTCATCGCTATGAGCACCTTGGCTTACGCTCAAGACCCCAATTTCCATATTTACTTAGCCTTTGGACAATCCAATATGGAAGGCCATGCTCGATTTGAACCACAAGATACCATAGTGGACAGTCGTTTTCAGGTGATGGCAGCCGTAGACTGCCCAGACCTAGGCCGAACAAAAGGCAACTGGTACACAGCAGCACCTCCCTTGACCAGATGTCGTACTGGCCTTACGCCTACTGATTATTTTGGAAGGACACTTTTGGAAAATCTTCCTAACAATATTCGGGTTGGGGTGATCAATGTATCGGTAGGTGGATGCAAAATCGAGCTCTTTGACAAGGACAACTACGAGGAATACGTCTCTAGTAGCCCTGACTGGCTAAAGAATATGGTAAAGGAATATGATGGAAACCCATACGGCCGCCTTGTAGAAATGGCCAAACTAGCACAAAAAGATGGTGTAATTAAAGGTATATTGATGCACCAAGGAGAGTCCAATACGGGAGATGAGGAGTGGCCTGCCAAAGTGAAGATAGTATATGACAACCTGCTCAAAGATTTAGGCCTTGCGGCCAATTCAGTACCTTTGCTCGCAGGAGAAATGGTAAGTGCGGAGCAAGGAGGCAGGTGTGCAAGCATGAACGAGATCATCGCTACGCTACCAGAAACCATACCCACTGCCCACATTATCTCTTCTGAAAACTGCGAAGCGGTTAAGGACGGCCTCCACTTCTCCGCTGAAGGCTATAGAGAATTAGGCAAGCGTTACGGCGAAAAAATGCTCTCATTGTTAAAGTAGGAAAGCATAATGATAATTTCATAAATCCACTCTCATACATCAAAAAGAGACTTGTCCAATTGGACAGTCTCTTTTTTTGGTTAGTCGCCTACTTTTTCATTCTTTCAATGTTCTTTTCTATCAAGCTTATCCTGGTCTTTACACTTTCGCCCGATCTCAAGCCATCTTCAGGAGTATTCATACAATAGTCAACCAAACGTTCTACAGTGCTGGTGGCCACATGCATACGAGTATCCGACGAGGCATAGTAAATCAATACTTCGCCATTGTCCTTTTCAACCCAGCCATTGGTAAATACAACATTCGACACATCTCCCACTCTTTCAATTCCCTTGGGAGCAATGATATGTCCAGCCGGACGATGGATGATCTTGGTAGGGTCTTCGAGGGAGGTCATGAACATATACAGGACATAGCGCAAACCTGCGGCGGTATTGCGTACGCCATGAGCAAGATGCAACCACCCTTTATCAGTTTTTATAGGAGAAGGCCCTTGACCATTCTTAACCTCATTGACCGTATGGTAGCGACGGTCTTCGATAATGATTTCTTCAGTAAGTACAGGCTTTTCCATGCTGTCGCATAATCCCCAACCGATGCCTCCACCTTTTCCTGTATCGATAAATCCATCCATGGGACGGGTGTAAAGTGCATATTTTCCGCCCACAAATTCAGGATGAAGCACACAGTTGCGCTGTTGGCTGGAAGGGGTTTTTAGGTCTGGCAGGCGTTGCCAGCTTTTCAGGTCTTTGGTACGCACAATACCGCATTGCGCAACAGCAGAGGAAAAATCGCCAGGGGCCGCATTGGGATCCTTTCTTTCTGTACAGAACAGCCCATATATCCATCCGTCTTCATGTTTGGTGAGGCGCATATCATACACGTTTATATCGGGATCGTCCGTTTCAGGCAACAGGATGGGAAGATCCCAGAACCGGAAATTATCTATGCCATTATCGCTTTCGGCAATGGCAAAAAAAGATTTCCTGTCGTTGCCTTCTACCCGAACAGCCAAGTGAACTTTGCCCTCGTGCAGGATAGCACCTGCATTAAAAGCGGCATTTACGCCAATCCGTTCCATAAGAAAAGGGTTGGCTTTGGGATCGAGATCGTAGCGCCAGAAGACTGGAGCGTGGGCAGCGGTAAGCACTGGGAATTGATATTTCTGATAAATACCATTATGCTCCTCAGTAGGCTTGTTTCTTCTTGTAATAAGCTGCTCGTGTTTCTCCAATAGTTGCTTTATTTTTTCTTCGTGAGATTGTGTTATGTCAAACATGGTTTCTATTATAATTAATCATTATTAGGTCAAAATTCAGGGTTTACAATTTATAACTTGACTCAGGGGTTTCTAAAGAGGCAAGCAGCATCAATTTTTCTTTGCCATATGCCCACGTTTTCTCAGTCCGTCCTGAAAACTTGTGTCTATTCTCATGGAGCGCATATAGAAATAGTCCCTACACTTCATTCTCCTCCCGCATGGCCATTTTGGCTCCTTCTAGCTCCTCCTCCAATATTCTATCTTCCTTTTTCAAATGATCGTACCAGTTCTTTTTCAGGATATACATGGTAATGCCCAATATGGCAATGCTGACTATGAGCGGCAACTGCTCTCTCAGTATGATATAAATGGGGATAATGGTAAGCGAAGTCTGCCAGATTATGCCTACTACAACATTGAACATATCTCTTTTGAAGTTTTTGTTGCCTTCGAAAGCAGGGTCTTCTTGCACCACTTTATCATGTATAGGCTTCCAAAAGCCCCACGGGCGCACATTCCGATAAAAACTCTTCAAGGTTTCGTCATCAGTTGGAGGAGCCGCATAAGTACCGGCAGCACAGCCTATTACCGAAGCCAGCAAAGTAAGTGGGAAGTAATATAAAGGCAGAACGCCAACAAATATGTACGGGAATACCATCGAGGCCAAGATACCAGCCGCCATGCCCCAGAAGTAGCCATGTCCATTGAATCGCCACCAGTGCCACTTCAACACGTTGGCAGCGATGTAGCCTCCATAAAGTGCCGATACAATCCATTGAAGTACGCTATTGATATCGGCTACATATAAGCCTATGACAGTACTGATGGCCACTACAAGAAATGAAATCAAGTAGCTGTAGTTGATCAACTGCTTCCTGCTTGCTTGAGGGTTGATATATTTCAAGTAAATGTCATTGATCAAATAGGCCGGAGCGGCATTTACTGTAGAGGCAAAAGTTGACATAAATGCCGCCAGCAACCCTGCTAAAAGCAGCCCCAGCAGCCCTCCTGGCACAAACTCCCCGATGGCCTTAGGAAGCACCTGCTCAAAATCTACCGCACTCCCCATTTGAGCAAACTCTTCGTGAAAGAATACCACCGCCAATACCGCAAAGCCAGCAATCATAAAATAGCGAGGCAGCAAAAGCACCAAAGAAACGAAACCGCTCATCTTAGCTGCCTCAGAAGGGGTTTTCGTCGCCAATATTTTCTGCATGTCATAGTTGGGCGCAGGACCGGCCATACTGGCAAATATGCCCTTGAACAGCATCATCATAAAGAAGACTGTGAACAAAGAAAAACCATCATCAGCAATCTTTTCATTTACCGCCGGCAGGATATTGCTCCAATCCAGCCCTAGTTCCCAGCCAAAGAAAGGACTTGTCCAACCTTCGGGTACCATGCTATTCAGCATTTCGGGGCTCACCTTGTTCATAGCGATGATGCCTATGACGAGGGCCGACACGGTCATGATAATGAACTGCACAACATCGGTCCATACGATCGACATCAATCCCCCCATGATCACATAGAATGTGGCTATTGAGGTAATGAGAATGCCATAGAAGTTGGGCACTTGTTCAGCAGTGAGGCTAAAAGGCATGTATGGGGAAATTATTTCCCAAGGCAAGAAGATTTCCACGAACTTGCCTATGCCAATAAAGCCATAGCTCAAAAAGCCCAAAGCACTGAATATGGCAAACACTACTACGATAATGTGTGACATTTCTGCCCCTCGACCTGATCCAAAACGGGTTCTGATCCATTCGGCTCCTGTCAGGACATTGGATCTGCGCAACCAGATGGACAAATAAATCATCAAGAATATTTGATTGAACACTGGCCAGAGCCAGGGTATCCAAATGCTTTTTACTCCGTAGACAAAAAGCAGGGTAACCATCCACATGGTTCCCGAGATATCGAACATGCCTGAGGCGTTGGATAGGCCAAGGGCGTACCAGGGAAGGGTGTTGCCACCCAGGAAGTACGACTTGATATTTTTAGAAGCTTTTCGTTTTAAGAAAAGCCCAATGGCGATCATGGCCAAGAGATAGACAAGGATGATCGCAATATCTATTGAGGATAATATCATTTAAGTAAGGGTAGGTTTTCTTTGTATATATTGATCAGATCGCTTTCAAAGATGGTAAAGTCATCTTTTTCAAACTCTACTAGGTCTTGGGCTGCCGGATGTCCTGGAAAAGCTGCCATGGCCTCTTCTGGGAACCTATTCCTCCACACAAGCATCCAAGCGATGTCTATGGTTGCTTTATTTTCTTTGATTGGGTCGAGCACCACTTCGGTAAACCACCTCGGATGCTTTATGCCCATAGAGCCGGTTTCAGTGAGTGCCGCAACTTTTCCTTTTTCTCGGGCTATTTCGGTGAGCACTTGAAGGCTCTTTACGAACTGCTTTTTTTGGGTTTCGCTATCAGCTTTGTTATGAGCATGGCCCACATCCCAATAGTTGTCCAAGCCAAGCACATCTACATAATCATCTCCAGGATAAGCATATAGGTAGGATTGTTTGGCATCGGCCAGGTCCATTCTGCTTCTATCAGGAGAAAAAGCATAAATGATATGATGAAGTCCCCGCTCGTTTTTCAAAAAATCAACTGTAAAACGCCAAAGTGCTATATAATCTTTTTCGCTAACGTTGCCCCTACCCCACCAGAACCAACTGCCATTATGCTCATGCCAGGGGCGGAATATGATAGGGACATAAACGGATCCGACCTTACAACTTTCTAGAAAATCCGCTACCAGGTTTAACCTCTCAAGAAAAACTTCGTGCTTTTCCCCTCCGGGTAAAATGGCTGGAACGGCTGGGGTTGTGTCCCAAGAATTACCGCCTGACATTAAGTTGGGAATATGCCATGATATGGTATTGATTCCTCCCCTTTGGTAGGTGGCTTTAATCCAATCCCTCATTTTATTAAATTCCACGGTATCGATATTGAACGCTCTATCGATATTGCCCAAATCCCAACCATGTACGGCTGGGTAAGACCCTGTCACTTCCTTTACATCAGACTTGCCTTCTTCCGCCCACCAACCTATGCCATAGGCATCAGTATCTTCATGGCCAAACATCAGGCCTTTCTCAGCTATCCTAAAGAGGTTTTGATACAAGACCTTGGTTTCGTAAGTGGCCTTTTCATCGATGAGTTGTGGGTCATTTTGAGCCCCCACCGAGCAGCCGAACAAAAGGATAAACAAGCAGACTATGATTTTTCCTTGTGCTTTCATTAGCGTATTAACAAGATAGAGGAAAAGCCGGCAATGCGCCGGCCTTTTCCTGAAAACAAACAACAATTTAACTAAACTAGATGAAATTTTAAAAGGTGTGGTGATGCATAATGCCATCACCACATCGGTGATAATGAACCATTTTTAATCCTCTTCAGCAGGATAGTAGAACATGGGCCCCTCAGATAAAATTAGCCCATCTATATTGAACTCAAATAGCCCTGAATCTTGATTTCCAGGGTTGAAATCAATCTGGAAAAACTCTACTGGAGCACCAGGATCAAAATTGTCTTCAGTTGAAGACCAATTGGACCAACTTACTTCTGAGAGGTTGATTGATAGTAATTGCCACTCACCATTTGTTTGATAAAGCTCGTATCCGTTAGGATCATGCCCAAAAGTAACCCCATTTTGAGAAGTCACCAATTGGAAGAAAGCAGAACCGCTGCCCGTATTGATCCAGAAGTTGAGGTAAGGCTGGTTGAGCTCTCCAAGATCCAAGGTACCTTCCAACCTAACATCACCTTGCTTTGACCAACCTGAAGTCACATTGTAGCTATAGTGGAAATAATCATTCAGGTGGACCGCATTCATGGCACCGCCGTTCTTGGATCCAAATGCCGGTACGGTTCCTTCAAAGCTTTCGATAACAACAGGCCTTACTGGCCCATCAGTAATCATGATATGATCAAGGTGTATTTCAAAAGGGTTCGCTCCATTGCCTTGTTTAAAAGACAAAGCCAGTTCTTCGATAGCGGCCGATATGTTAAAAGTCAGTGCGCCATTGCCCCAATCACTATAATCTCCTTCTAACGATATCGATCTCCATTCCCAGCCGGTAGTTTTGATTTTGTAATCATCTCCCTCTACGCCAGTAACATTCGCTGTCAAGTCTTTTCCTCCTTGAATCCCCCCTTGTGTAACCGCTAGCTGGAAGTTCCCTTCATTGCCATTGGTGTTTACCATAAAGGAAAGATGCGGCGCATTAAATTCAGACACATCAATGTCTGTCATACTCAACTGTCCTAACCAAGTACCCCACGCATCAGGCACACTGTTTACCTTCAATGTGAAATAGTTATTGCCCAATGCTTTGATGGCCAGTGCCCCCGCATTGATGCCCACTACATTAGCTGCTATGTCTCCTTCTTGATAAGGGTTCACCCCATCCTCAAAATCCCAAAGCACAATGGGCTCTATAGGCACAAAAGTATCAGAAGGTTTATTTGCGATCATGCCAGGAGAATTGGCATTGCCCGTAATGTTGCTCAATCCAGCAGCTGAGGCTACCACGGTGGCACCATAAGGTATTCCTAGCCCTCTAGTTGCCACTGAAATGGTAGTGCCGTTGGAAGAGGCACCATTCACCACCACTTCATAAGCTGTTCCAATAAGTGATGCCGGATGGTAATCTGTATTCACATCCATAATTGTCAACACCACTTTATTGATCAGGTGAACATTGGTTCCCGTGATGACGATTGGCTGGCCTACCTCAAAGTCTGCAGGCCATTCCGTGATGGCGATATCCTCGTAAATCGGAGCCAAAGTTTCCTCGGTTGTGGAGACTAGTCGATACTTATTGGTCACACTTACAGGCCCTATAGGAAAAATCCGAGGTACATCAAAGGTAAGTGATGAAGCAGTTTGAGATGCTATCGATACTGTTATGTTGGATAAACTAACCTCTGTAACGATATCGAGATTTGTACCGGTGATGGTAAAAGTGGAACCTGCTTCAACAGAAGTAGCAGTCAAAGGGTCGATGGTAGACTGTGTCAGTCCTTCTTGAACGTCGTTGGTGGTGATTTGATCCTCCTCACATGAACCCATGAAAAGCAATGCAAACATTGCTCCCAGGCACATCAGGTTTTTATATAGCTTCATATCCATATTTTTGCTTTTTAACGATTAATAATTGGGGTTTTGGCCTAGGTTCCATTGAGACACTTCTCCTTGTGGAATAGGCAACACAGGATATATCTTTCCATCTCCCACACCTTGTAGCGCATGCAACTCAGCATTTTGATATACCTCAAACCCATCCGTCTTTTCAGCAGTATTCAAATCATGGTCTTTACCGTCCATCTCTGTATACTTTCTAGTATAAGCATCTAATAGGTCTCCCCATCGAAGTATGTCATAATAGCGGTAGCCTTCCATGGCAAGCTCTTTCCTTCGCTCAAGTTTGATCAGATCAATCAAATCAGCCTGCCCTATCCCATCCGACAGATCCTGAAGTGAAGGAACAGATTCTGCACCAGGTGCTGGATCGAAAGTGTTGGAGCCGATGTTATATCCTTTGGGATAAGTAGAATTCCTGGCTCTTTGTCTGATCATATTCACCATATCAATCGCTTCTCCTAAAAAGTTTAAATGAGCTGCCGCTTCAGCATGCATAAGCAATACATCAGCATACCTTTCTATCATTATATTTTGCCAACTATTACCTCCATCACTATAGCTGTTGGACTCCAAATATTTTCTGTTATGTCCAATGCCACCATACTCTACAGAAACTTTAAACTCTTCGCCATATACTCCTTCCCCGTTTCGTGCAATGGTAGCCTCTCTTCTGGGGTCACCAGCTTCATAGGTTTGATACAAATCATAAGTCGGCATATTAAAACCCCACCCATAATGATCTCTACTACCCTGTATGACCGTATTGATTGTTCCTGCATTTTCTGCTGCACCTGTTGGATCTTGACCATAGGTAGCACTATTAAAGGCAAATTGTAGTTCAAAAACAGACTCTATACCATTTTCTGCCTCTTCCTCAAACACCCTAGCATAGTTTGATTCCAGAGCGTACTGTCCTGAATTAATAATGGCTGCTGTCTGGTCATAGACCATCTGCCATGTGACATTATTAGGACTACCTCCACCGAACATACTTACTTCAAAGGCATATGCCCTGGCTAAGATAGCCCTGGCCGCGCCTTGGGTGGCCCTTCCCAAATCTTCAGGAGCATAAGCACTTTTCAAAGGCAGTTTCGTGATGGCATCATTCAAATCTTCATATACAAGCTTGAATACGTCACCTAACGGTGCTCTTTCTATTGTTCCCCATTCTGACGGGCCAGTGGGTGCTGTCATGAGTGGTAATGGTCCAAATAATTTCGCCATATGAAAATAGGCCAATGCCCTCATAAACTTCGCCTCCCCTACCAAGCGATCTTGGAGTTCCTTGTTTCCAAACTTGTCCTCTTCCACATCAAGGTTCGTAATCACATTGTTGGCACGATATATCGACGCAAATTTATTGATCCACTCGCTCCTTGATTGGTCGTTGGCTTCGTTAGCACTCCAAGTTTCCAGATTCCATATGGTTACGAGGTCACTCTCATTGGGGCCTCCTTTTGTAGCGTCGTCTGACATGACATCGCCGTATATCCACAAGTATGTATGGCTAGCACCGAAATTGGCCTCGTCCCAGGCAAAAGCATCGTATACCGCATTGGTAGCGGCAATGGCATTCTCTGCATCCAGAAACAAGGATTCCCCCGTTTCGATGGCAGAGGGCTCTCTGTCAAGAAAATCTTCACAACTAAGAAGGAAAAACCCTAGTGTGAGGATGAATATATTTTTGAAATTTTTCATATTGAAATTCGGTTAAAGTTTGATGTTAATGCCAGCAAAGAAAGTTCTGGCTTTAGGATAGTTGGCTCCTGCTACACCATAGTTAAGCGGATTGCCGAAAAAATTTCCTATTTCAGGGTCAAAACCACTATAATCGGTAATAGTGAACAGGTTATCTGCGGCGATATAAACCCGGACAGATCCGATACCTAATCCATCCATGAGGTTTTGGGGCAAGGTATAGCCCAGCTGAACATTCCTAAGCCTGATAAAACTGGCATCTTCTACATACCTATCAGAGAAGGTACCCCCATTGCCGTTCGGATCCCCCGCAATCACCCGAGGCTCATTGGAATTGGGGTTGGTGACAGGATCATAATAATCCAATCGGGAAGACAGTTGGTTGTCGGCCCAGTCACCGCTATTGTTGATATATCTGGCCAGATTATTCACCACTTCATTTCCTTGCGATCCATTGATCATTAGGGAAAAGTCAAATCCACCATATTCTAAGCGAGCAGTAAATCCGAACAAGAAATCAGGGAAAGGATCTCCTAAGAAAACGGCATCTCCCGCCATGGTAATGGTAGAGTCACCATTTTGATTCACAAACTTCACATCTCCCAACTGGGCATTGGGCTGCCAATAATGGCGCTCAAGCTCTTCCTGAGTTTTAAAAATGCCATTGGTTTCTATGCCATAAAAAGATGCAACAGGATGCCCTACTTGCGTTCTTGTCAACCTTCCGATATGAGGGAAGTTATCTCCGTCTAAAAACTCTCCCGCACCTAAACTCAGCACTTTGTTCCGAATAAAAGACATGTTATAGCCAAATTCATATTTTATGGCACTTTCTGCATTTCGGTAGTTGATCGCAAATTCAAAACCTTTGTTCTCGATAGAGCCAGCATTTTCCCGAGGAGGCAATGCCCCTGCATATATTGGAGCCGGTGCGGCCACAATCATGTCTTTGGTAGTCCTTTCAAAATAATCTAAAGTGAGTGAAAGCTTGTCGTTAAACACTCCTAGATCTGCTCCAATATTCAACGATTCAGAAGTCTCCCATATAAGATCAGGGTTTCCTAGTTCGCGCGGAGATTTGCCATTTACAACGACTCCACCGAAGCTATAATTTTGAAGCGGCTGAGCGTAGGTAACCGTCCCATGAGCTCGTGCGCTGCTTTCGTTACCAACTTGCCCCCAACTTCCTCTGATTTTCATGGTAGAGAATAGATTATTCTGCATAAAGCTCTCTTGGTCTACATTCCAAGCCGCTGCAAAGGAAGGGAACAAGCCCCAACGATTACCTTTTGCAAACCGGGAGCTACCATCGTAGCGCAATGTAGCCGTAAGCACATAACGGCTATCGTAACTATAATTGACCCTTCCAAAATAAGACAACAAAGCCACATCTTCTACAGTGGTCGCAGGTGTAAGTTCACCCGATCGTTGCTGATTCAAATACCTTAAGGCTTCTGCTTGAGGCACTTCATAAGCCGTTATACTGTTAATCTCGGTATGGTTGTTCTGCATCTCTATACCCACCATCGCATTGATGCCATGCACATCAATGTCCTTGGAATAGTTGAAGTAGTTAGAAACAATCCAACTTTTCCTCGTTTCGAAACCTTCTGTCAGCTGGCTACGGGTTCTGTTCACAAGCTGGTTTACATAAAATTCAGGGAGATATTGCTTGATTTGCCTCTGATCATAGTCATAATATCCTTGAGACCTAAAATTCAAGTCTTTTGTGATGTCAAACTGTAAATATCCGCCCACCACATATTTATGTCTGGTTTGCACGTCCATCTCCAGTTCGTCCACCCTTTGTTGAGGGTTTTGCCGCACATCTGTCAAAGTTGGATTACCATAGTTATTCGTATTCTTGTCCCAAACCGGTGTCAAAGGACTTACTCTTATCGTAGAGGGCAGCAATCCCCCAAAACCATCATTATCCGTTCGGGTAAATTCATCTCTCAAGAAATTAAAGCTCGTCCCTACAGTAACCCAATCCGCTATACTATAATCATTCTTGAATCTCAAAGTCACCTTCTCCAAATAGCTGTTTTCCAATATCCCCTGATTGTCCTGATAAGAACCGCCAAGCACATAATTGTGGTCTTCTGTTGCGCCAGATAACGATAGGGTATATACCTGCACGGGAGCTTTTCTAAGCACTACATCTTGCCAATCTGTACCTACTAGTTTATTGTCATACACATGGCGTGCTATGGCCGTATCAGCACCTGCAAACGCTCGGATGCCATCATATATATCATAATTGCCAGTAGGGTCCGCACTGCGCAATTGGTTCAAATGTGCCTGCGCACGATATCCGATGTATTCATGAGCATTCATCACGTCCACCGTGTTGCTCGCCTCCTGGATCCCGCCATATGCATTGAAATCCAAGCTGAATCTTTTCCTTCCTTCGGTACCGTCTTTAGTGCTAATCAGAATCACTCCATTGGCACCACGCGATCCATAAATGGCCGTGGCTGAAGCATCTTTCAGCACCTCGATAGACTTGATATCGGCCGGTGTCAACCAACTGATGTCCCCAGTTTGGAAGCCATCTACCACGTACAATGGATCAGAGTTGTTGATCGTCCCAACGCCTCTGATACGCACTGTGGTCCCTTCGGCAGGGTTGCCGGAGTTCGCAATGATCTGTAGACCCGGTACACGTCCTTGCAAGTTCTGGTTGATGTCCTGCGTAGCCATATTATTGACCTCCTCAGGAGCAATCGAAACCACAGACCCCGTCAGGTCGCTCTTTCTTTGGGTACCATAGCCCACCACTACTACTTCAGAAAGGGACTCAATGTCTTCTGCCAAAGTAATGTTAAGCATGTTTCCCGAAACACTAGAGACGGCTACTTCTTCAGTGGTATACCCTACATAAGAGAAAACGAGCACATCTGAATCGTTTGCGCTAATGCTGTAGTTCCCGCTAATATCGGTGATTGTACCAGAAGTGGTGCCTCGAACGAGCACGTTCACCCCCGGCAAAGGGGAACCATCTAGCATAGAAGTGACCGTACCAGTTACGGTCCTACTTTGTGCATTTCCATGCTGTGGATAAAGAAGAGAAAGCAAAAGAAACATGAGCAAAAAAGCATTGCAGTGTTTCCCATACTCCCTTTTGGATAGTAGAAAATTTTTCATACGATTTACCATAAGGTTTACAAAAAGATTGAGGTTAGTGAAGTGATTATACTGGCGATAAGCAGTCCTATAAGGATCTCGAACATCAGCAAAAAAGCGATTCTCCTTTCTTTATAAGCTGCACGAAGACCACCTACAGCCCTGACTATACGCTGAAACAAACTATTCATTCACTCGCAAGTAGCTGCTTTGCACATTCCCTCATCAATGATAAAAAGCACAAAACACAGGGGCAATTCTTCGCCTAATGCGCTTGGGAGATATAACCGTGGTGCTTGTTACATACGCCATTGCGCAACCGTATAAAGGAGGTGATTGCATGGAGAGTCGGTGAACCAAACCAAAGTTCACAGCATGATGGCCAACCCCTGATCTCTAAAGGGCCTTTTTTTAAAAACAATAATTTGGGCGGCTTTCAGGCTATCCGCTACAACTCCGCCCTTCCACCTTGTTTTTACAAGCGATTGGCCCATGAGCGGTCCACGGCGCATCTTTCCCCGCATCGCCCACCCTTAGCGGGGTTTCCGCTACTATCCTGGCCGTGGCTACGTTCTTCCAAACGCATCCAATATTTCTGGCGAGCATCCGTCCTGACGGTTCTGCTCAACAGCACAGTAATACCTTCTTTGCGAGCGGAAGCCCGTTGTTGTGGGGAGTCTAAGAAAAACAGACGGTACTAGCATAAACTGAATTGCAGGACAAACAGTCGAGCGCGGCAATCTCCTTAAACAAAAAAACCCACAGTTTAGCAACAATCTGGCAAACCGTGAGCTTTCTAAAAATTAAACGTTACCTAGAGTCAGATTCTAAGAGCAGAAAGATAATCTATATTCTCCTTCATGGCCTCAATAGAAGGCTGCACAAAAGTTTCCTGCTCTACCAAGAAATGCTTCATTCCTGACTCCCTAGCTGCTTTCAGTATAGTTGGATAATCAATAGCACCCTTTCCGATCACGCTGTTTTTCTGGCTGTCCTGCTTGTCCATATCCTTCACATGACCCAATGGGAACCTGTTCGGGTATTTTTCGAAATATGCCAAGGGGTCTTTTCCAGCCGCTACCAGCCAATAGATATCCATTTCATACTTTACAAGGTCAGGATCGGTATTGTCCAACATATAATCATATAGAACATGATCGCCCACCTTATCAAATTCAAAGCTATGATTGTGATAAGCGAAGGTCATTCCTGCTTGCTTACATTTCTCCCCTACTTGGTTGAAGAGTTCAGCAGTTTTCGCCAAGTCCTCTGGAGTATTGCGCAAGCTCTCATCCATCCACGAACAGGTCAAGTATTTTTGCCCTGTTTTTGCTGCATTTTCTACGAGTTCGTCAAACCTTGACAACATGGTTGCTTGGTGCCACGAGTCAGCACTATAAGTGTAAGAACCTGAGCCAAAATGACTGCTCACAAGTGTCAGTCCAAGCTCGCTTAGCATCTCTGCAAATGCTTTTGGTTCCATACCGTAGTAGTGCCCTTGACTGCCTGGGTAGGATTCTATTTCTTTATAGCCCATATCGGCTAGTTGCTGTAAAACACCCCGCAGATCCTGCTCAAGTATATCCTTTACGGAATAAATTTGTATACCAATGGCACCTAGGGCTTGACCTGCCTTTTCATTTTCAGATTCAGCGGCAGTGCCAGATTCTTTTTGTTTCTCTTTCCCTACATTACAGGCAGGCAAAAACAATGTGCCCAATGCAAAAGCACCGGCATGTTTAAAAAAAATCCTTCTATTAAGCATAATGGTAGATTTTAGTATTTGATTAGTAGTAATCTCAATTTTTGTTTAGCTCCACATCCTTTAGAGGCATAAGAAATGATTGAGATGATAAGTATAAATGATTTTATTGTAGGGGACAAAAAAACAGAAAAGAATTACCGGAATTTCTTCTGTAATCTTTTCAGCGTAGTTAAGAGTAGCACAATCTACCTATCTTCTCCTTGTAAAGGAAAGATAGCATATAATCCATTCCCATGCTGAGTGCCTACATATTTTAGAATAGAAATATTCAAGGAACTTCACTTCCAAATTCAAACCTTAACAATTCGAATTCCTACATTGATAGCCATTTCATTAACATCATAATTAAATAAACATTCGTTTTTACCCCCTGTTGAATGATTGTAGTTCATTTTTTCATTTAAAAGTCAATACCATGAAGCATTTATGTTTACTATCAACACTATTTTTCCTGTTTACTTTTGTGACATACGGGCAGGTTGCCTCCCCTCCTACTTCGGCACCAGTGGCCTCAGAAGCCATTCAGCAAGGCAACTGGATAGTGGGTGGTAGCTTGGGTTCTACAGGGTTCAACTTCAGTACCGAGACCTTCAACCTTACTATTGAACCAAGTGCGGGTTATTTTATATCTGAACGCATAGCGCTAGGTGCCCAAGCCATCCTTGGCCTGACAGCGTATGATGGGGGCACCAATTTTAATTATGGCTTGGCGCCCTTTATCCGGTACTATTTTCCCGAAGGCGCCAGCCCCACAGGCAGGTGGTTTGGAGAAGGAAAAATCGGGTTTGCAGGCAGTGACTACGAAGGTAGCGTCGAAGACGAACCTATTTCTTTATTAGTGGGTGTAAGAGGCGGTTATGCCCATTTTATTGCTCGAAATGTGGCGCTTGAGGCCTCTTTGGGCTATACCTACTCTAAGGCAGACATCAATGCAAGTTCTAGTACATCTGGTCTTGGCATTAGCCTAGGATTCCAAATATACCTAGAAGGGAGAGGAAATAGATAAATCCTTTATAAAGGATGGAACGCTCTATAAAGCTAAAAAAGCCTGGTTACGGAAATCTTTCGATCGCCATAGCCAGGCTAATAAATATCCGATAAGATTGATTTAAAGTTTTTTCAGGCCTTTTGTTTCATTCTTATCGGCTTCAATAATACTGATGGCATAGCCTCCAGCCGGAGCTAGCTGCTGCTTCAGTTTGGACTTACTATTAACTACCACCTTGCGGATGGTATAGGCCTGAGGGTTTGTCCGGTAATGAGCATCTTTAGCATCACTGTATATGGTAGCGATATAGGTCTTCTTAGGGTCAAGGAAATCGAACTTAATATTAGAGACAAACCCGTCCTCTCCACACACACTACCAACAAACCAGTTTTCTGTTCCTTTGGCTTTGCGTGCCACAGTTACATATTTTCCAGGTTCTGCCTCAAGATATTTACTATCATCCCAATCCAGCGCAACGTCTTTGATAAACTGGAAAGCATCCAGAAACTTATTATAGGTTTCGATCAGGTCTGCAGCCATCTGCAATGGGCTGGACATCGTCACATACAAAGCAAGTTGGTTGGCAATGGTTGAGTTTACGTGCGAGTGGTTATCGGGATTATACTTACTTACATCCATTTCGAATATACCAGGCGTAAAATCCATTGGGCCACCGATCAATCGGGTAAAAGGCAAGATGGTGATATGATTAGGCTTATTACCTCCAAATGCCTGATATTCTGTCCCTCGGGCTGACTCATTACCAATAAGATTGGGATATGTCCTGCTTACACCAGTAGGGCGCACAGCTTCATGGGCATTTACCATGATCTTGTACTCGGCAGCTTTCTCTATGGCATATTGATAGTGGTTGTTAACCCACTGACTATAATGATGTTCCCCTCGGGGAACGATATCGCCTACATAACCGCTCTTTACAGCATTGTAGCCATTGTCTACCATAAATTGGTAAGCCTTGTCCATATGCCGCTCATAATTACGGATAGATGCAGAAGTTTCATGGTGCATCATAATCCTCACACCCTTGCTCTTCGCATAGTCACGTAGTCCTTCGACATCAAAATCTGGATATGGTGTCACAAAGTCGAAAACATAGTCCTTGCTATTGCCAAACCAATCTTCCCAACCGATATTCCATCCTTCTACCAATACTTGATCAAAACCATGCTCTGCAGCAAAGTCAATATATTCCTTTACATGGGCTGTAGTGGCACCATGTCTACCATTAGGTTTTGCTTTTGTATAGTCAGTAATACCCAGCTGCACAGTTGGCAGGTCATCGGTATAGGCCCAACTGCTCTTTCCTGTGATCATTTCCCACCACACACCAATGTATTTTACAGGTTTGATCCATGAAGTATCCTCGATTTTACATGGCTCATTTAGGTTCAACGTGATCTTGGAGGCCAAAATATCGCGTGCATCATCGCTTACGATCACTGTTCTCCACGGCGAGTGACTTGGAGTCTGCATGTAACCCTTGTCACCAACGGCATCAGGAGTGAGGTGTGATTCAAAAACCATCTTCTCATCGTCCAGGTCAAGGTGCATACAAGAGTAGTCTATCAAGGCTGCTTCGTGTAGGTTGATGTATAGACCGTCCGCTGTCTTCATCATCAAAGCCGTTTGGACGCCGGTAGGTGAGAATGGCGTTTGAGAAACATTAGGTGTAATCGCCTGATTCATTAAACCTCTGATTTCGGATAGCTTAGAAGTAGTGTAGTCATATTCTTGTGTATCATAGTCCCCAGGTATCCAAAAGGCAGTATGATCGCCTGTCATAGCAAATTGCGTCCTCTCCTCTTTTATAACAAAATAGGTCAGGTGCTCCTGCTGAGGAAACTCATAGCGGAAACCCAGCCCATCGTCAAACAAACGAAACCTAATGACCAACTTCCTGTCGGTGGTAATTTGAATAAGCGTCACTGTTAGTTCATTATAGTGATTCCGGATGGTTTTCACTTCTCCCCATACAGGATCCCATGTTTCGTCAAAAGTGGCCGTCTCAGTACTCACCACTTCAAAATTGTCATATAGGGAGGTCTTTTTATCTAAGTCACTAGCCTCTTTACCTGAAAAGTCATCGAAGTCGGCTGGCGCGTCTTCTTTGTCCCTTTTCAATTCTAGCCCCAGTCGGCTTGGCAATATCACATCCTTCCCTTTATAGCGAAGGCTATAGGTAGGCACACCACCATCCTGAACCTTAAATTGCATGCTCAGATTCCCACCCGGGGACTTGAGCTCCTGTCCTAGTACCAGATTGCTTATAAAAGGCAACCATATCAATAACACTAATAGCTTTTTCATTATGCTCATCATTTTATATCAGTTTCCGCTACAATCGTTTGAAGATGAACAAATAAAAAAGTTTCTACAATAGAAGGCATGTTACATTAAGTTAACAACAATCGTCCATTCATTGATCCATGGTGCAGCCATTAAGACACGCTGCATACGAAGGAAAAAGAAGGCGGTGCTAGGTCTGCTTTTACTTGGGAAAAGCCTATATCCACTAACCCTCAACACTCCCTTTACATACTTATCCAGCTGACTTTTCAATGGTTACCTATTCCTTATCAATGCAAAAAACTTACATAGCAGTAAAACCATGGCAACTCATCTGCCCGTTGCATTAGTTATGACAAGCAGCTTGCTATGGCCAAAAACACAGGTTATTAGGGCGATAAAGGGTTAACAAAAAGTAAACAAAGGTTTTTTATAATGATGGAGCTAGCAAGAAAATTATTTCAAAAATATGTGGGCGAATAACAATCTAAATAGCCAGATTAACCTTTTGTCAACGCTGAAAGAAGGTCATCTTTTGTTATATTAATGACGTTCCCTCTGTGTAGTGCTTCATTTTGTCGGTGCGCATCCTTTATCTACCGCCAAGTTGCTTGTTTCGATGACTGTAGGACGAAGAAGGCATGCTTAACCCCACAAAAAAAGGCTGCCCAATTGCTCAGGCAGCCTTTACAAATTAATTTCAGAGGATTACAATGCTTCTAAAGCGGCATTAAATGTAGCGCTCGGGCGCATCGCCTTAGACATTTTTTCAGTGTCTGGGTGATAATATCCACCGATGTCTACACTTTTACCCTGTACACCATTCAGTTCCTCTACTATTTTAGCCTCATTTTCTGAAAGCGTCTTAGCCAGTTTTTCAAACTTTGCCTTCAGCTCACTGTCCTTCGACTGTTCTGCCAAAGCTTGTGCCCAGTAGAGCGCCAAGTAGAAATGACTTCCGCGGTTGTCTATCTGACCTATCTTCCTTGCCGGAGATTTATCATTCTCCAAAAACTTACTGTTGGCTTTGTTCAAGGCCTCCGCAAGTACGGCAATCTTCTCATTCTTGGTTTTAAAAGCCAAGTCTTCCAATGACACCGCAAGCGCCAAAAACTCACCTAGCGAATCCCATCGCAAGTAGTTTTCTTCGATGAACTGTTCTACATGCTTAGGCGCAGATCCGCCAGCACCTGTCTCGAACAATCCACCACCATCTAGCAACGGCACAATAGAAAGCATCTTAGCACTAGTGCCCAACTCCAAAATAGGGAAGAGATCCGTCAAATAATCTCGCAACACGTTACCGGTTACCGAAATGGTATCTTTACCATCCCTTGCCCTTTCACAAGAGTAGCGCATAGCCTCCACAGGAGACATTATTTTTATTTCCAAACCATTAGTATCATGGTCGGCCAAATATTGGTTTACTTTTTTGATCAAGTTGGCGTCGTGCCCTCTTTGAGGATCCAACCAGAACACAGCAGGAGTTCCGGTGATTCTCGCCCTTGTTACTGCCAACTTCACCCAGTCCTGAATCGGCAAGTCCTTCGTCTGGCACATTCTCCAGATATCTCCCTCTTCCACCTTATGCTCGATAAGCGTTTTGCCGGCAGCATCTACTACCTTCACTACACCAGTGCCTGCAATCTGGAAAGTCTTGTCATGAGAGCCATACTCTTCTGCTTTCTGGGCCATTAGACCTATGTTAGGCACAGTACCCATCTTGGTCACATCAAAAGCACCGTTCTCCTTGTTGAACTTGATCATCTCTTGATATATGCCCGCATATGAACGATCGGGAATCAAAGCCTTAGTATCGTGGAGCTTGCCGTCAGGCCCCCACATCTTACCAGATGAACGTATTGCAGCTGGCATAGAGGCATCGATGATCACATCACTCGGCACATGCAAGTTGGTAATTCCCTTGTCAGAATTCACCATGGCCAAGGCAGGCTGCGACTCGTACACAGCTTGGATGTCTGCTTCGATCTCCGCCTTTTTTTCGGCAGGCAGCGATTGGATTTTATTGTACACATCGCCAAGACCGTTATTAGGGTCAATGCCCAACGAAGCAAACGTTTCTGCATGCTTCTCAAACACATCCTTGAAGTAAACCGTCACGGCATGGCCAAACATGATCGGGTCCGACACCTTCATCATAGTAGCTTTTAGATGCAGCGAAAGCAAAATCTTCTGTGCCTTGGCATCGGCAATCTCCTGTTCAAGGTAGGCCCTCAGGGCCTTTTTACTCATTACCGCAGCATCAATCACCTCGCCATCCTGCAGCTTCAGGTTGTCCTTTAGCACGGTCTTAGTACCATCAGCTCCTTCAAACTCGATCTTCACCGCCGTCGCCTTGTCTATGATCACCGACTTCTCGCTGCCGTAGAAATCCCCTTCGCTCATATGCGCCACATGCGTTTTAGAGTCCGGCTTCCACTCGCCCATAGCGTGTGGATTTTTCTTAGCATATTCCTTTACGGCATCTGCCACACGCCTGTCCGAGTTGCCTTCCCTCAGCACGGGATTCACCGCACTGCCCAATACTTTTGCATATCGAGCCTTTATTTCTTTTTCCTCGTCCGTTTTTGGTTCGGCAGGATAGTCCGGTATATTATAGCCTTGCGATTGCAGTTCTTTTATCGCTGCAGTCAGCTGCGGTATAGAGGCACTGATGTTCGGGAGTTTGATGATATTGGCCTCAGGTGTTTTGGCCATCTCGCCTAGCTCGGCAAGGTGGTCGCCAATCTTCTGATCTTCCGTCAGGTTCTCCGGAAAGTTCGCCAAGATCCTTCCCGCTAGAGAAATATCCCTGGTTTCTACAGTCACACCCGCCGGGGCAGTATAAGTCTTGATGATCGGCAACAAAGAATAAGTTGCCAGCGCCGGTGCTTCATCCGTAATCGTATAGATGATTCTCGATGTCTTGTTTGTCATGTTGGTGTATTACAGGTTTAAAAGTCCAATCGCCAAAGCAGGCGAACAAATCAATAAAACTTCATTAAATGCATATAGCCCATAAAATGGAAGCCAATCACGTGCCCTCCACTTCAGAAATTTCGAATGCAAATATAACGATTCTACCCGAAAGACCTTCATCAACAGCCCACACTACCTCACTACATCACCAAATAAAATTGGAAGACAGGGGCGGTGGCCGGGCTATCGCTCCAAGTCCGGCCACTCACAAAGCCAACCCGCTTCGGGCTTTCCACTCTATCCCTACCGCTGCTACGTCTGGCTAGACAGCTATGGGGAAATACACTTGACCACATAATCCATCGCCTAGGCCTAGTTTACAACGAGAATTTTCGGGCACAGCGATTCAATCGCCATTTGCTATAATCCCATAATTTCATATTTTTATCAGAACCAATTCTTAATCTAACAGCTATGAAAAAATAACCACAAATCATCTCCGTCCCTATCGAATCAAATCCACATTAGAATGACGGATTTAAAAATATTGCGGAGCAAGAACTACTAATCCTACAGCATTGACATACCTAAGAGCATTAAACTAACGACCTTATGAGATATTTTCTACTACTAATTTTTGTTTCAATATCCTTTTTGAGTTACGGCCAAAAGCTGAAACTAGGGTTTCGAGGCGGAGCAGATTTCAGCAATTTTTATGGACATTATTTAAAAGGAGAAATACCCAATAATTCCATACAATCCGCAGACACAAATAATCCTCCCATACTTTTGACGCCGAGAGCAAATGATCCACAGTCAAAATATTACTATAAAACCGATTTTATTAAAGATATGCGAGTAGGCTTTTTTTCTTACCTATTCCTTGATATCGAGTTAAAGAAAAACCTTTCAATTGAAACCGGACTAGGGTATAGCCAAAAAGGAATTGACATGCAATTCAGCCAGCACAAGCGATCAATTATGGCAGACAACTCAGAAGTATTAGAACAGTCCTATTATTTTAAGCGAAATTTTCGATTGGATTATATTGTTATTCCCGTCACACTTCAATATAGCATAGATAAGAACCAGCGGTTTTATATTTTAGGCGGAATCTATAATTCATTTGCTGTTAATTTTTTAATAAAGAACTCCCTTGTTACTGTTAACAATATAACTTATCATTCATCAGGCGAGCATACAGAAACAGTTTCAAGTATATTGGACGATAAAACTTATGCTAAAATTTTTGACTCTGGACTGGTCGCAGGGTTTGGCGTGAACATCCTAATGACAGAAAAAATAAAAATAGGGCTAGACTTAAGAAGTTCCATAGGATTGGTGAGTATTGCGGGAGAATATGAAACCCATGGATTTCACAGCTTTAGCAAGCAATCAAAGAACATAAGCTTTGAGACAGGATTGAAGCTTCTATATGTCTTGACTAAGAATTGATCATGTATCATCATGAACAAATTACACCTATCGGATGGTTGAATATATCTGCGGAGACATCAATCGTAAGCATATTGGCATGGATTGGCGTTTTTGATAAAAAGTACCGAGCACGTTGTATTGAGATTGGGAAGAAAACAGGCCTATACAAAGGTGAAATGGTATCTAAAGGATACACTCCCAATTATTTGCCCGAATTCATTGCAATGGAAAGCGATAAAAAAATTTATTAGATCTTATCCAATAGCTTGCAACAGACAACTTAACAACATAAATGAAACAAGCGTTTATTTATTTTTCGTTGACAATCTTCACGTTAACCTCGTGCAATAATAAAGTAGAGAAACCAAATAAGCATATGGAGGCAAAAGCAAGCGATAGTTTGAAATTTAAAAATGGTTATTCAGATGTGAATGGATTGAGCATGTATTATGAGATTCATGGACAAGGAAAACCAATTGTTTTAGTTCATGGTGGCGGCTCAACGATTGAGACGAATTTTGAAAAGGTCATTCCATTACTTGCTAAAAACAGACAAGTAATTGCTCTTGAACTTCAAGCTCACGGACGCACAAATGATCGTAATGCGGATCTTAGTTTTGAGCAGGACGCAGACGATGTGGCTACACTTCTAAAAAACTTAAAGATCAACAAAGCGGACTTTTTTGGCTTTAGCAATGGTGGAACTACTACTCTTCAGCTCGCTATACGGCACCCTGAGTTAGTAAATAAACTCATCTTAGGTTCAGCACTTGCCAAAAGAAATGGGGTTCCTAATTGGTTTTGGGACTTTATGGGAAATGCTAAACTGGAAAATATGCCAGAGCTTCTAAAAGTGGGTTATAAGAAAGTGGCCGCAGATACAAATGGTTTGCAAATAATGCACGACAGAGATGCAAAGAGAATGGTAAACTTCAAAGACATTCCAGACGAACTAATAAAGTCAATTAAAGCTCCCACATTGATTATTATTGGTGACAAAGACATTATTACCCCTGAGCATGCCCTAGAACTTTACAGACAAATAACCAATTCGGAGTTGGCTATAATTCCCGGTGGTCACGGACAATATATTGGAGAGGTTACCACCATAACAGACGATTTTAAAGAAAGCGACCTTGTAATTCCTATGATTGAAAGGTTTCTTGACAAATAATATCCATTTGCCCGATAAACACTTAGGGAGAATGATTTCCAAATGCAATATAAATTAGCAATATCTTATAAGCGTGCAAACCAGATAGCCTAAAATATGCAAAGCAAATTACCCATCGGCTACTATCTCAAAAAGACCGACAACCTATTGACAGAAGGAATCAATCAAGTTCATAAGGCGTTAGGCATCACTAGAACAGATTGGCAAATCCTAAATTCAATAAATGAAAATGTTCAATTAGACCGGCGAGAACTTGGTAATCTTATCTCAGAATTTGCAAGTGAGGAAGCCATTAACGAAGCCATTTCTGTCCTAATAGATAGGCATTTAATCCAAGATTCAGGATATTTTTCACTAACCGACAAGGGAAGGGATTTGTATCAAACCTGCTTGCAGAAGCAAAAGGAATTTAGACAGAAGGCGATGAAAGACATATCAGAACAAGAATACTTTCAAACAATAGCAACACTTGAAAAAATAATCCACAACTTGTCATGAACGAAGCCATTAAATCATTCAACTCACGCCAAACATTCGAGGCTTCAGCAATTTGCGATAGACTTGCAGCTATCATTGACAGCGAGCTGCTCGAGGCAGAGAGTAAAATCTGGCATGCACACCCGGTTTGGTTCTTAGATGGTAATCCTATTGTTGGGTACAGCCAACAAAAACCAGGGATAAGGCTAATGTTTTGGAGCGGAGCCGACTTCGAAGAGGATGCTTTACATGTTAAGGGCAAAAAGTTTAAGGATGCGTCAATTTTTTATAATGACATAGCGGAAATAATTGAGGACGACCTAAGACGATGGCTCAAAAAATCGCAAGAGATACAATGGGATTATAAAAACCTAGTGAAAAGAAAAGGGAAATTAGAACGGCTTAAATAAGAGGATTATGGCTCGATGAACAACCTTAAGCTCTTTTCATTGAACACCCTGATATATTCATAGAAATATTCTGCGCTAGGCAATATTGTTTACAAGCAAGTTCATGAAAAACAACACAGCTAAAATTTTTAAAGCGAAAGTTCAATCTCCCGACATAATCTTGTTTCGGTGCTGATGACCCCATCTCTCCATAGCGCCAATAACTTCATCCAAAGTTCCACTATAGGGTGTCAATTCATACTGTACGGTCACGGGTTTCGTATCACAGACTGTTCTAGTCACCAATCCATTCATTTCCAATTCCTGCAGCTCTTTGGACAGAATACGTGGTGAAATCCCTGCCTCTCTTGACAACTCGTTAAATCCTTTCTTACCACTTCTTAAAACTGAGATCAATACCAGTTTCCATTTGCCTCCTACTACATCCAGTGTATCCCTAATGGCCATCTTAGCTTTTGCACAACTCTCAACGGTATGCACGATCATATACTATCCTTTTTGTAAGTACTATCCTTTTTGTAACAGATAACAAATATATAGCATTTCTGTGGAAATTTGCAACATCACTTAAATCAAAAGATCATGACATCAAAAGCAATTAAATACACAGGATGGATACTGACCATCATTTTAGCATTATTATTCTCTATGAGCGCCTATATGAAACTTACGCAAAACGAAATGGCGCTTGCCCAAGCTTCCTCGATTGGGATTGATGCCACCACTTATCAATTTATAGGGATAATTGAGATTGTTTCCCTTTTACTATTCATTATTCCACGCACAGGAATTCTGGGCACTTTGCTGCTAGTAGCCTACATGGGTGGCGCCATCGTCACGCATTTGCAACATCAACAACCAATAGTAATGGCGGTCGCTGTTCAAACTTTGGTTTGGATCACAGCTTTTGTCCGCTTCTCTGAATTGAAACAACGGATTCTTAAACCTCAAACAATTCAACAATCATGACACGTAGAAATATCTCAAAAATAATCCAAAACCATTGGCACAATGGCTTTTTGGGAGCCGGGCATAAAGCATTGGCTGTATTGGACGGAGTAGCTTACAAAGACAGCGATCCTTACATTTTATTCATGGATGACAATCTCGACCTCCCGGGTGGAGAACCAGTAGGCGGTGCACATCCGCATGCAGGATTTGAAACCTTGACTCTTGTCCTGGAAGGCAATGAGCAGGATTGGAAAACGGGAAGTTTTGAACTGATGACTGCAGGAAGCGGCATCATCCACACAGAAGAGATCACATCAAAACAAAAAATTCGCATCCTCCAAGTGTGGTTGTCCCTCCCGCCCCAAAAGCGATATACGCAGCCTTTCTTACAAAAGATATTATTAGGTGATGTGCCAAAGATCAAAACCGATGAATACGAAATCCGTGTGTATAGCGGCAGCAGCAACGGATTAACTTCGCCATTGCAAAATCATACGCCCTTTACTTTGATAGATTATAGGCTACATAGCAATGTCAAAGTTACACAGCAAATCCCAGCGCACTATAATGGTTTGGTGTATGCCCTAAAAGGCCATGTGAAAGTAGAGGATAAGATCATTAATGCTGAACAAGTAGGCTGGCTTACCAAAGTCATAGGGAAAGGTAACAGTGAAATACAATTTGAATCATTGGAAAATGACGCTCATTTTGTATTGTATGCGGGACAACCGCACAATGTCCCAGTAGTCCATCACGGTCCATTTGTCGCAGACTCTATGGAAGACATTGCGAAGATGTATCTCAACTATCGGCAAGGGAAATTCCCTCATGTGGACGATTTACCAGAGGAGCAGAAAATCACTTACAAGTCAGCCGTGCATGAATAAGAAAAAATGCATAGATGATTGCTATTCGATATCTGCTGATATGAAAGAGCCTTCCTGATAATATGGGGATACCCGCTCCAGTATGCTAAAAGAAAAGCCTGGCTGTTACACCAGGCTTTCTATATATAGTGTGATTCTAATTTTAATATCCAGGATTTTGATCAATATTTGGGTTTTGATCAATTACATCTTGAGGAATTGGGCTCATATATTGCTTGGGCAGAAAATTAGGAGTGAATTTAATTTCCGGCTCCACACTATAAACCCAAACGCCAGAATTATCGCTAGGGACCGAGTTGCGAATCACCATATTATGGCGTGCAACACCCATTTTCTCTTCTTGCTGTTGTAGTCTTTTATTGTCCCAATAGCGCTTGTTTTCGAAACAAAGCTCCACTCTTCTTTCACTGTGGATAGCCTCTCTCATCTCAATCTGGTCCAACCCAGGTTCTAAATCAGGAAGGCCGGAGCGATTTCTGATTTCATTAATGGCATCATAAACAGACTGGTCAGGACCTACTGCTTCATTTTGTGCCTCAGCATAATTCAGAAGGACTTCTGCATACCTATAAAACACATCATTTTGCCCGCTAGCGTCATCAGCAGGAGGAGCGTCAGGATTCAAACGTTTTTTCTGATAGTAGCCAGAATCACCCGCATCTGAAGCGCCGGCCAAATCGATTTCGTTAAGGCTTGGATTAACCTCATCTATTCTAGTGTAAATAGTGTCTGTTTCTGGCATCCAATCTAACTTATAAGGCGCTCCATCATAAACTATAAAGTCATAAAACCTTTGCTCTCTATTGGCATATGGATTTTGTTCGTCATATCCTGAAGCGGGATCTGTTATAGGCAAACCATTCGCCATTTTAAATTCATCTACCAATTCTTGAGTAGGGTTATAGTTACCCCAAGTGTAATAAACCCCCAGTACGTATGTTGGACCTCCTCTACGCTCGTAGTTTGTGCCCATTCCTCCCACATTGGCTACTACTTGCCTGTCCCATATAATTTCAGAATTATACTCGTTACTAGCCCTCCACAAGTTGGGAAGATCATCAAACAGTCCATAAATACCACCATACTCTTCTATAAACTTTCTGTTAGTTGCAGCAGCGGTAGCCCAGCGGCCAGGATCAGCGTTAGCAAAATGAACATAGTTTTTAGGATCAGGCAGGTATGATGTTCCACTATTAAATAATGGACTTGCGGCAAAAAGCTCAATCCAGCCTTTTAAGGCTAAAGCTGCACCCAGTGTGGCACGCCCTGCATCAGCAGCGCCATTGTTATACTTTATTTCTAGATGGCCATTGTTAACAATCTCATTTAACTCACCAGTTATAAAATTGAAGGTTTCCTCAAAGGTTGAACGAGGAGCTCTCAATTCTTCTTCCGTCATTGTACTCCTATCCAATGGTTCAGTCAATATTGGGAGACCGCCTACGTGCATGAAATATTCACTATAAAAGTAAGCTCGTAAAAAGCGAATTTCATCAATTCTCTTATTATAGTAGTCTTCTGAGAAATTTTCTTTATTCTCCTCCAACTTTTTTAAGGCTGTGTTACACTTTCTTATTCGCTCAAAGAAGTTTTCCCAAGTATATCCATGCGTCGGACCATGGTTACCTCCCCATTCGTTGCTGGTACTACTAGAAGGTGCTAAAGTAATTCCTTGCCTCCAGTTTGACGCGGTATAATAGTGGCTAATGTTATAATCGTCGGTATAATAATCCAGTTGTTCTGCAAAAGTTGATACTCTTGGAATTTGACTATAAATGTCATTTATAAAAATGTCTGCATTGGCACTGGAACTCCACTGAGTGTTATCAGTAAGTAAGGATTTAGTTTCATTTTCCAGAAACTCTTCATGGTCGCAGGACGCAGTTGCCAAAAGAAAAACAACGCCCATAGTCAAAATTCTGCTTTTATATATAAAAGTTTTCATAGATATAGTTTTCATTTTAGAAAGAAACATTAATTCCAAAAGCGACTGATTTCATCACAGGATATGCATTTTCACGATCGGTATACCCTAACTCCGGATCTATGAAATCAAGATTACTAAATGTAAGCAAATTCTGTCCTGTTATATTTAGGCCTATGGATTGCATTCCTAAAGCATTACAGATGTTTTGAGGTAGTGCATATGAAAGCACAATCGTTTTAAGTCTTAGATAAGACGTGCTGACCATCCAAAAATCTGAGGCTTGGGTGTTATTGGAAAGCGGGGAAGGTGTGACCCTAGGATATTTTGCTCCTTGATTTTCAGGCGTCCATCGGTTATTAAAATACTCGTATGAGGTATTACTTGCATTATTTTCGAAAGGCGAGGTCAGGAACGTTCTGATATTGATATCAGAGTTCGCTGCGCCTTGAAAGAACATCGATAAACTCAATCCCTTATAACTTAGATTGGTATTCAAACCATAGGTAGTGGTTGGATAAACAGGGTAACCTATGGGAACCAGATCATCGTTGTTAATTTGGCCGTCCCCATTAATGTCGGCATATCTAATGTCCCCTGGGTGTAATTCCCCAAACTGCGTTATGTTATATCCATCTTCAGCGTCGATAATTCCATCACCATTCTTATCGTCAGCTGTTGAGAAAAGCCCGAGTGATCTATAACCAAATGGCGTATCTAATTGGCGGCCAACTAAGGTTCTATTTGGGTTTGCAGCTTGAGCATCTGACTGGAATACTTCAATTTGGCTATTCTTAGAGTAACTGTAGTTCGCACTTACAATAAGACTTAGTCCGCTGGCCCACGTTTTTTGAGTTCCGACTGTAAGTTCAACACCTTTGTTTTCCATAGAGCCTTTGTTTTCCTGAGAAAGTGAAAGCCCATATTCAACGGGAAGCAATACTTGAGGTGTTAACAACATATTGTTGCGCTTTTCTTGGAAGTAGTCAAATTCAACGTGCAAGAGATTGTTCAACAAACTCATGTCAAAACCTATATCTGTTTTGGTTGCAACTTCCCAAGTAATGTTTGGATTTGCTTCTGATCCCTCACTTGATCCCTGGACTAGATTGCCATTGCCGAATGCGTAAGCATTACCTCTAAGGTTATAACCTGGTAAATATTGGAAGGCAGCCAATTGTCCATCGATGTATGGTAAGTTACCAGATTTACCCCAAGAGCCCCTAACCTTTAATTCCGATATGGCTGTTATATTTTCCATAAAGCCTTCCTCTGACAATCGCCAGGCGGCAGAAAATGCCGGGAAATAACCCCATCTACTGCCCGGAGCAAATGCATAATGTCCATCATATCTACCGGCAGCTTCAAAAATGTACTTGTCTTTGTAGGTATATCCCAAACGATACACGTATCCTATTTCACTCCCTGTTCTAGAATTTCCCGAATTACTATAATCTAATCTATTAGAGCTTCCGAGGTCTAGCTCATCAATTAAGATTGCAAAATTGTTTCTACGCGTACGGAAATGTTCATATGTGTTTTTTCTTGCTTCAACAACCACAAGCCCTGTCAGATTATGATTTCCAAAAGAACGTCTATAATTAAGGTAGCCTTGATAGGTATAGTTTGTGCCTTTGTTATATTCTTGTTCTAACCAAGCATAAGTCTGGGCCCTGCCTTCTTGTGTTGTAACAGCCTCTGTATAAGTATAGGGAGTTGTATTAAGGTCTATATTATGATATATGTTTGGAACATGCCATGATTTCCAACTTGTTTGGGTAGGGTCATAACTAAACACCCCTTTTATGCTTAATCCTTTTATGAATGGCAGCTCCTGTTCTAGATAGATGGAGCTAAGAAAAGTATTCCGATCATTTCTATAGTAACCATCTGACTCAAGAACTGCCACTGGTGAACTTGCAGAAGACTCGCCCCACTTGTCCCCTTCAGGATATCGCAAGGTACTTGTTGGCACGAATTTATAAAAGCTACGCATTAGACCAGTTACACCTGCTGCACCTGGATTTGACCCCGTAGTACCATCAAGTGCTTTAGTTCTTTCAAAAGAACCATTAGCACTAATTCCAAGCACTGTGGTAGACGTTACATCCGCCTCTAAGTTGAAATTATAGGTATATCGCCTGTATCCTAACGGATCGAATAACCCTTCTTGCTTATAATGCCCAAGACCAGCATGGTATCTGACAGATTCAGTACCACCTGTAACTTCAATATTATTCATTAATATCCCCATATTCTTATTGAATTCCTTGTTAAAGTCAGAATTAGGATATCTATGAGGATCTTGTGCATGCAAGTTATTATAATCAGCTACCATCGCAGGATCATTGGGAGGTGTTGTCCCATTTGGATTTAGATTATAATAGCCCTCATTCAAAAGTGCCATATAATCCTGTGCGTTTAACATCTTGGGAACGTATGTTGGATTTTGAATAGCATAAGAGCTACTTATAGTGACTGTAGGTTTGCCAGATCTACCCTTTTTGGTCGTGATCAAGATAACACCATTTGCCCCACCAATCCCAAAAGGAGCAATAGCAGCAGCATCTTTAAGGATAGTGACCGATTCTATGCTGCTTGGATCAATTTGGTTGATATTATCCCTTCTGATTCCATCAACCACGATAAGGGGAGCATTATTCCCTGTAGTCACAATACCCCGTATATGTAAATCCGGATTGTCTCCTCCAGGAGCACCGCCATTGGGCCTCATACTTACTCCCGCAACCCTACCCGCCAGCGTCTGAGATACGTTTGGCACTGGCAATGATTCGATCTCCTTCGCATCCAATGTACTAACAGACCCTGTAATAGTGGTCCTACTTTGAGTACTATACCCTACTACAACAATTTCTTCAAGAGATTGTGCATCCTCCGTCATTGTAATGTTGATAGTAGATTGGCCATTCACAGGAACCCTTTGAATTAAGTAGCCTACATAGCTAAAAACAAGGGTTGCATCCACTGGCACATTGCTTAAAGTGTATCGGCCGTTAGGATCAGTTGCCGTACCTTCACTAGTGCCATCAATCATTACAGTAACACCAGGCAATGGACCAAATTCATCCGATACTGTGCCCGTAACATTGTTTTGCGCCTGGGCAGTGGCGCAGTACAGAAATAGCATCATCAGGAAACTTACCTGTAAGAGCATTTCTTTCCTACCGAGTAAAGAATTTTTCATCAGTTTAGTTAGTTAAGTAGATAATTAATAATTAGGATTTGTGTAAAAACGTCTTACAGAAACAGGAGGAACTGCATACCAGATTTAAGGAGCTACTGATAATTAGAAAAAGTCTCTAGTGTAAGATGCAAATACATTTTCAACATAATATAATAAAAATAAATCCGCAAACGTTTGCGGATTTATTTTTACAACTTTAATCATATTATGCCTTCAATAAAACCTACTGACATCCAAACTGTTCACCATAAGCAACCAATGCGGCAGATTAGAATAATGATAAAAAGCCCAATTATTTACTCTATTTGACAGAAATGGCTTGCTAAATCAGTAAGGGCGTTGTTTTTATGCTATCTGAAGTGCAAATATATCCTTCGCCATCAGACATCTCTTTACTCTGTGTCTTTATAGTCTTTTGTGATTACTATGATAACACCATCAGTCCCCTTCTTGCCGTAGATCCTTGTTGCTTCTTCTCCTTTTAATACGCTTATATGATCAATTGTAGCAGGATCTAATGACCCAATTTCAGTAGGGACTTTACCTTCTTCGCTTATGGTCAAGTGCTCTCCATTCAATATAAACAAGGGGGCTTTACCCTCTAATACTATTGCTAGACTATTATTTTCTGGGGCTGCCTTTTCTATATTCACTTTGCTTTCGGTTGTACGGATGTCGAATTTAGCACTTGAACTTGCTGGTCCATCCTTCAATATTTCTTTGAGATCTTCTTCATTCTCAATCATCCTGCTGCCTGTATAATCTTTAGTATAGATTAGGATCACGCCATCTTGGGCATCCTCGCCATACTTTTTAACAGCATCCTCGCCCTTATACACTTCGACAGATGAGATCTGCTCTGGAGCAATACTCTCCATCTCATTTTTACTTATCCTTTTGCCATCTTTCATATATATGGGCTCTTTTCCTTGCTCTACTTCTTCGTCAATCGAGAAGTGAACCAAACTGCTTTTGTCCCATGTGCCATTATTGAAAGTTTTATCTGCTAATTGGGTTGTGTAAAGAGTGAAAGCCGAACTTATGACTACAAGAAAACATATGCTCAATAGCGCACGCATTTTATAGGTGAATGATGGACGGGGCTCGAACAAACGATAAATCCTTTGACTTAATTGGGTCTTTTTTTCTGTTAGTGACATCGTGATTGGGTTTTGAGATTTGAAATGGGACATTTTAATATGTGTAAGCGCTTTGGCTAGCGATATTCTATCTCCAGAAGCTACCACTGCGCCATCATCACATCGGTATTCACGTTCTTTCCTGATTATGCTTGATAACCACCACACAAAGGGATGATAAAAGAAAACTATTTCAATAGCGGTATGAAACAGATTAATACAGTAATCCCGGTACTTAATATGATATAATTCATGTAAAAGAACAGCTTCTAATTGTGCAACAGGGATAGTGGTTAACAAACCAACCGGCATTAAAATAACCGGTCGCCAAAAACCTAGGGTAATAGGGCTTTCGATAAGATAAGATTCCAACAAAAGTACCTTCTCTTTTATCCCTATAGTTTTAGCTAATGATGCTAATTTATCTTGCCAATAATCTTCTACAAGGCGTATACGGCGATATTTCAATCGCTGGGCTAGAACATATCCTCCTAAAAAACGAACCGAAAGCAATACCATGCCTACCCACCATATCAGCCCTAGCTGACTTTTATAGGGACCTATCAATCCTATAGGACTCGAAATCCATGTGATAAGATTACTTTCTGTGAACCGATCGCCTATGGAGAAGCCTGCCAATGGATGTGCTATTGACCTTGGTATATCATTATCTATTCTCAATGAAGCTTGAGTGGTAGCATCATAAGTAATATAAATATTACCCACTGTAAAAAGAAGGAGCATTGAAAGCGCCAAATAATAGTTGAAAGTAGGAGAGCCCCGACCAATTATTTTTGCTAAAATCCAGAAAAAAAAAGCCAACAGCGCACCCAACCATAAGCTCCCTATTACCATGGTTCCAGCTACTTCCCATAAAGGTAAATTGATAAAGTTCATTTGTCCTTTTCTTTATTGTCCAACCATTCCTTCAACTGTTTCAACTCTTCTTCATTCGTATCATTTCGTCCCAATGCATGCATGATCATATCCATAGCAGAACCCTTGAATAAAGTATCAATCATTTTATCAAATATTTGACCTTTGGTTTCCTCTTCTTTAATCAGAGCAGAATAATAATGGCCCTTCTCACCATCTTCACGTTTGACAAAACCTTTTTCTAGCATACGCTGCATTTGTTTCAAAGTAGTAGTATAACCTACCTTCTTTTTGAGCCTTAATTTTTCATGCACTTCCCGCACAGTCATGGGAGCAGAATCCCATAATTCTTGCAATATTTCAATTTCTGCCTCGCTTGGCTGTTGCAATTTCTTACTCATATTTTGATTTTTTATAAATGTACTACGATAGTTGTCGTAATGCAAATAAAATACGACAAATGTCGTATTTTATTATTAAAGTATAAGTAATAGGAAGATAAACAGCTTATTAGCTAGTATGATTTACATATAATGTAAGACCTAACAAAACCAAACAGTTTTCGAACATCAGAGGACATACAATTCAAGGAGGAATTTAAAGTCACGGTTTGAAAAAGGATTTTAAATGCAAATGAAAGGGTTTATATTACAGGCAAACACGGAAACTAAAAGATGGAATACTGGCAAAAAAATGGAAGCAAAATCTACTGATGGCAGAAGGTTTAAACTAATTGATAAAGGACAACCGTTGGGAGAGATCATATACAACAATGCCTTTACTCTCAAAGCAGAAATCTATTTAACGGATGGCGACCGCTATAAGATTGCTCCCAAGGGAATTTTTGGAACGAGCGTCACTTTAACCAAGAATGAAGTGGAAGTCGCTACCTTAGTGATGAATTGGAGCGGACATATTGTAATAACAATTCCTAATAGAGATGAATTTATTTTTAGACTGAACGGATTTTTTTCTAATAAATACATCCTTGAGAATAAGGAGCATGAACAGCTGATTCAACTTGAATTTAATTTCATCTGGAGAAAACTCCAATACCAGTATAACATAACCTGTAATGTAGAATATCAAAATAATGAGGAGAACATTTTACTTCTATTACTTTGCATATATTCTGTAAACTATTATGCAGCTACCTTATTAGGAATGAGTTAATACTAGAAAAGGCCCTCATATGAGGGCCTTTTCTAGTATTCTTGTATATTCTATATGCTCAAAACACACTTATTAATTCAGCTGGAATGATATCGGAAGGATCATTCTAACCCTTACTGCTCTTCCTCTTTGCTTTCCTGGAGTCCACTTAGGCGCTGATTTGATTACCCTTACCGCTTCTTCATCGGCGCCCCCACCTATACCTTTTACCGCCTGAACATCAGTAATACTTCCATCTTTTTCGATCACAAACTGCACATACACCCTACCTTCAATGCCCATCCTTTGAGCCTGAGCAGGATATTTGAGATTTTTTCCTACCCACTGCAAGAAGGCTGCATTACCCCCACCTTGGAAAGAAGGTTGTTCTTCGACAATTGTAAAGATTTCTTCTGCTACCTCTTCTTCTGGAGCCTCTTCAAAGATGATGTCTTCGATTACAGTTTCTTCTGTGATCTCAACGTCAAGGTTCACCTCTATCTCCTGCTCAATTTCTTCTTCATCCGGCACCTCTACAATCTCTGGCTGCTGAATCACTGGAGGAGGAGGGGGAGGTTGTTGTGTTGGAGGAATCTCCATCATATCCTCAAAATTATCATCAACAGTTCCAAGATCGACAAGACTCCCCTCGTCGTAGAACTTCCATTCAAATGCGGTTATTACCACAAGAAGACTGATTACGAGGCCTATGCTTAGGAACATGCCTGATTTTTTTGTCAAGTCTGCTTGGGCACTTTTCTTTTCTATCATCGCAGCTTTATTTTATTTTCCAAAATTCAATCGAATGAAACTTGATAAGATATCAAATATACAAATTATTTGATATCTGAATAACTTATCGCACCTTATCTATTATTTTTTTTCATGAGGGTTTTTCCTATTGTAAAAACACCCCATCCCAAAAAGGCACCCATCGTATTGGCCGCCATGTCTAGATATTCAAAACTCCTTTCAGGAATAAATCCTTGCAACACTTCTATTACTATTCCAAATATTGCAGCTATTGCTATCGCAAGATATGCTGCATTCGTTTGAATTCCATTATTCGACTGCCCTTTTGTGAAACCTATCATCAAAAGGAACACAAGAACAGCAAATAAGAATGCATGGGCAAACAAATCTCCTCGAACTAAATTCCAACTGAGCTCTTTAGGAACATAGACTCTCGGAGAAAGTGTCAATACTAAAATTATAACAGACCAGACAATTGCTGGTAAGTTATACCTAAAAAACATATCTAATGGCGTCTAGGTTCATTATGCCCCTATGACCTCTCGGTATCCTTCGGCGGAGAGCAGGTTTTCAACGTCATCAGTATTTTCTATCTCCACTTTTATCATCCACCCTCTTCCGTAAGGATCGGAGTTTACCAACTCGGGCTCACTTTCAAGGTCTGGGTTTACTTCCTGAATTTTACCGGTAATGGGCATAAAAAGATCTGAAACGGTCTTTACTGCTTCTACTGTCCCAAACACTTCTCCTTCCGAAACCGTATCGCCTTCTGTTTCTATTTCTACATACACGATATCGCCCAATTCTTTTTGAGCAAAATCTGTAATACCCACATAGGCTATATTGCCTTCTACTCTCACCCATTCATGGTCTTTAGTGTACTTTAATGTTTCAGGTAAATTCATAATTCATCAATTTAAGTATTCAAAAATACATTCTTTTTTCTAATACGAAACCTTCTCACGCATTTCTTTCTTATTGTGCCAGATTGAAGGTAAGCTTTGTGCCAAACGACGTCGTGCTTCTCCTAAAAGAGCTACTTATTTTAGGCTCATTGATTGTCCTTTCAAAGTATATCTGAAGATTCAACCGTTGGTTCAGCACATAATCGATCGTAGGCCTCAATTGAAAATTCACATTGCCGCTTGTCACCACATTGTTAGCATTGCTCGAATCTGCTACTTGTAAAGAACTCAAACGGCGCTGTATGGTTTCTGTATCCCTTATGGTTAGGCCCATCCTAAAAGTGAGGTCATTATTTAGAACAGTGGTGCGGCCCTTTGTTCTAAACGGTAACCTTATGTTGGCTTTTGTAAATCCAAAGTCCACCAGAACATCGTTGCTGTTCAGCTCCGCTACTTGTGCATTAGATAAGTTCAAGGAAACATTTCTTTCCTTTCTATATTCTACCCTAAAGTTGAGCCTGCTTCGGGTACGTAGATTCACCCCAATTAATGGCGCAAATCGCTCGGTGAAAACGACTTGACCAATAGAATAAAAAGGCACGAGCACATCGTCTTCATTAGGTCTCGACAATCGGAGACGTTTAATATCATTGTCTAACACTAAGTCTTCGCTGTCTGTTACAATCCCTGCACTTATATAATTGTTTATGCTATAGGTGGCATTATAGCTATGCGTCAGATTGATAGAAGAAAACACTTCACTGAGGGCTGGTATCTTGCTCAACCCAGCATAGTCTACACGCCAGTTGGGGATAGGAATCTGAGGGAAGGGATTCAGGTCTACTTCGTTGACATCCTTACCAGAATAGGCCGCAATAAACGCCGGGATTAACACGTCTTGATTGTTTTCACTATAGGCAAGCCCACTTGGATTGATCATTTCTAGTCTTCGCCTAATTGTTCTTCTATTTTCATCGAATGCCTCAAAAACAGGAGAAATATTTTCGCCATAGTTCCTTTTGAAGGCGGTGCGTATGCCTATAAAAGAAATACTATAGCTACCGAACCTGGATGGATTGATGGATTCATAAGTTCCGCCCTGTCCCAATTCAAAGTTTTCCCTGTATCCCATAGTGTTCATTTTTCGCATATCTAACTGGATGCGCAGATCCTTAACAGGTTCAAGGTTGGCCCTGATATTGAAATCGATGGATTTCGTTTGGCTAAATGAGGTGGTAAGGTTTTCCGTGCCTACAAGCCAGCCACCTTCTGCAGCTCTGTGCCGGATTGAGGGATCTTGACTGCCGAGCAAGAACGGAATGCCGGGAGCGTTAAAGCTACTGTCTAACCCTAGTAAGAAGACATCTTTAGCAAAACCAGGAAGCAAAGTGCCTTCCCTTACTGAGTAAGTTAGGTTGACAGATTTTAGAGACATGAGCACCTTGAGAAACCCTGTAACGAACTTGTTATCGGTAATGGACCTCACTGTATCGGCCTCGGTCGCTCTTCCCCTTCTTGGAGGATTGTTGATCCTGTTCAGGACCTTTACCTTATTATATAGACGCATCATGTCCACATTGCCTGATATAGATTGCTCTCTCGTATTTTGGATCGTATTGCCATATAACTCCTTGAGCGATTGTACTGAATCTTCCAGATATGGGTTATATGAACCAGAATTCCAGTTATATCCTGCTACATACCGAACATCTGAACTGATCCAGTCGGTAAATGGAAGTTTATCTAAAGGCACTCGATAATTAAAAGCGACCGATTGGTCAAAGCTCTTCATTCTACCAAAGCTCATAAGGTTGTCCCATACCTCATTCTTTTTTGTATCAGTATCCAAATCCCCAAAGGGTTCGTCTACAATAGCATTAGCCCTAGCATTATAATCGAAAGACAAACCTCTAGTCAAGTTCCAACGCAAATCATAGAACCGGTTGAATATAAATGACTTTTCAAAAGTAGGGTCAATGCCGGCTATTCCTAGGTTAGCATTCCTCAATTGTGTTTTGGCAAAAGTCCTGACCACATCTGCCCTAAAGGCTAAGTTGGTTGGTACAGGAGAGAAATTGAAATCTCTGAACAGTGTCAAATACGGAGAACTGAAAAAGCCTACATTTTGAAAAGGCGCTACACTTACTGCATTAGGAGCAAAGTTATAGGCCACTGAGCCTCTATAAGATTTATACTCATATGAGGCGGTTCTAAAGTCACTTTGGTTGATGTCATTATAAGCATAGGAGAATGAAAGATTCTCTATATCATAAATACGGTTCTTGGCATTCTCATTGGTTTTCACCTTTCTAATATTTGTAAAATTGATGCTTCTTCTTACCGTATTGTCTTGCACCATTTGTTCATAGCTATCCCTTTCTTGGGGATTGTCAATGGCAGCAAGCGAAGCTTTCAAAGGAATATCTGGATCCAATGGATCGTACTCGGGAGTAATCTTTGTCGTTCGATAACTGACATACATCGGAATCTGAAGACCTGCTTTTTCCGGTAAAAGCTTGTCCAAAGTCACACTTGCTGCAATGTCGAATTCCCTTATCTCTTCTCGGGTACGTTCAGAAATTTTTTGCTGTATTCCTCCAAAACCAAAGCTAGTATATCGAACCGAAGAAGTGATGTTGGCAAAATCTGCGAGTTTGGCATTGACTCTGGCATTGGCTGCCCAGCCGGTAGATCTGTCAAAATCAGCCACCCTGAGTTCATTGGCCCATATGCAAAATGTTTTGGGCCTAGTGTCTGTGCCATTGTCCAAATTCCTCACCCCTATCATCACTATCTGCACTGAGCTAAGCTCTGGCCTTCCCTTTATGGTAAGCTTGTATTTCCTTCCCGCATCAGGTTGTTCATATATTCTTGAGTATGCAATTTGCGCATCTCCATTATTCCTATTCCGAGCAGACTTCAAGGTGAGCAATTCATCCAAAGGGAGGTCTATCTCATTTTCCAATGGCCATACTCCCCGTCTATCCGAAGTCCCGGGTGGAGTCATCTTTAATGGAAGCTCGATTTCATAATAGTTATTGGTAAAATCCGTTCCCAGTCGTATAAAAGCTGCCACTTCATCATCCTGTACATCTAGGTTAGGAGCTTCTGCGTGCAAAAACATTTTCAGCCTGCCATAATTGACCATATCGATCGACAGGTTTTTATAGACAGCATTCCCTTCCATATGAGGCAGGTCCTCTACGCATAACTGCAAAGACTGTTCGTTTATCCTCCTTCTGTATTGTGTGGTGTTGTCTTGCTCTCTTTCTATACCTGGAGGCAATACGTATGGAGTAGTTCCTTCGCCCCCTTGACCGTTCTCTTCAATATTGACCACAGAAATGGTAAAAGGGTTATCATTGGCAACAGGATTGGCCACATCATCTTCGCTCCTCAAACTTTCTGTATATCTCCTCCACTGGCTACCCACAAGTTGAAACTTGGCCATCCTCAATACTACTGGTTGCTCAAATCCTGTAAGATAAGTCCGCAAAAATCGGATTGTCTTGAAGCCTGTAATACTTCCTTCCTCTGGAAGTGTCCTCTCCGGCTTACGGATGGGAATTCTGAACAGATACCAATCTACCGGTTCTCCTGCTCTATTATCTGTATTCGTAATTTTGTCCACCACATATCCTTCTCCTACTTTCAAGCTATTGGGATTTAGATCGACAGTATATTCGTAGTAGGCTTCTAAGGTACTGATAGTATTGTCATTGTTTACATCTTCATTATCTGGCGTGCTGCTATATACAGGTGTATATTCCAGGTTTGATCCGCCAATTACAGGGCTATTGTTTTCCATATTGTTATAGCGCTTGTACCGCTCCAATATAGAGGCGTTTGCTTGGTCATGCTGAGGCCCTAAGAAGTACATAAAGTCATCTGAAGAAGCATCCGCTCTCAGTCTTGCCATTGCTTCTGCATTAAGCCCCATCGGTGCTGGATTGTCAGCATTAAAGAAAAATGAAAACTCCTCCTCTCCCTTTAGGCCGTCCAATCCTACATCTTGATTTTGCCTAGAGCCTGCATCATTGTCAAAAGCCTTTGTAATGGCGGCAGGAGCTAAAGGCATTCTGCCCCATGGACTTGTTTTTACATTCCCAGCAGCTGAACCATTGGCAGGTAAACCATTCTCAAAAGCATGAATTTCATCGGGCAGTACATCTTCTGACACGTTCCCAAGGTTAAAAACCAGTTTCCCGCCTGTCCTTTGCTCCCCTGGAATACCTTCAATATCACTATATTGGGAGTTCTTAATAAAAGGATCCATCATCCAGAACTCGATG